>Ga0233383_1000001_pt1 | contig 207008 bp, 174 predicted proteins | sample ElkDunMinimDraft_14_FD_191542 | JGI IMG/M metagenome (GOLD analysis project Ga0233383, IMG submission 191542) | Fecal eukaryotic communites from dung pellets of Tule Elk in California, USA - Elk Dung G16 | ecosystem: Host-associated > Mammals > Digestive system > Large intestine > Fecal...
GATCGCGTCCTCGCGGAAGACGAAGCGGGACAGCGCCCACGGCACGAGCACCGCGAGCGACAGCACGACGGCGAAGCGGGCGATCCCGGCGTCGGAGAGGTCCGCCTCGAGCGAGATCGTCGAGATGATCGCCATCCCGGTCCCGACCAGCGCGAGGTCGCGCCCGAGGCGCCGGTCGACGGCGAGGCCGAGCGCGATCCCGAGCACGAGCGGTACGTAGCCGAGGGGACGCACGTGCACGGCGAAGAGCAGGACGGCGGAGCCGGACACGAGGACCGCCGCGAGCAGGCGCAGCGGCGAGCCGACGGCCCAGGGCGGGCGCGCGGCGTCGGGCACGGGGGCGAGGGCGGGTGACGTCACCTGCACACGGTGCCATGATGCGAGGCGTGGAGCGACGCCGCCGAGCGGCAGTCGGACCGGCGCGGCGAGCTCGACGCGGTCCGGGGCCGCGGCGCTGCCGCTGTATTCGCTGCACCAGCCGGTCGTGGTCGCCGTGGCCTACCCGGTGGTGGGGTGGGACGTGCCCGCGTGCTGCTCGGCATGCGGGCCTGATCGCGGCCGACGTGCGAGAGGCGACCCTCGATCCGTGCGGACCGGGGGCCACTCCTCACGTCTCGGGGACGACTACGCGGCGCTCGGGAACGGGACACCCGTGGTCGCGTGGCAGCGGTAGCCGTTCGGGTTCTTGTCGAGGTACTGCTGGTGGTAGTCCTCGGCGTAGTAGAACGGGCCGGCCTCGGCCGCGGGGCGCATCTCCGTGGTGATGGGGTCGTAGCCCTTGGCCTCGAGGACCGCCCCGTACCGCTCGGCGGTCTCGCGGACCGCCTTCTCCTGCTCCGGCGTCGTCCAGTACACGGCGGACCGGTACTGCGTGCCGACGTCGTTGCCCTGGCGGTAGCCCTGCGTCGGGTCGTGGCGCTCCCAGAAGATCTTGAGGAGCTCCTCCTCGGAGACCTTCGTGGGGTCGTACGCGACGAGCGCCGTCTCGGTGTGCCCCGTGCGCGCGGAGCACGCCTCCTCGTAGGTGGGGTTCGGCGTCGTGCCGCCCATGTACCCGACGGCCGTGCTCACCACGCCCGGGACCTGCCAGAAGATCTCCTCGGCACCCCAGAAGCAGCCCATCGCGAGGTAGAGCACGCGCGTGCCCTCCGGCCACGGGCCGGTGACGGACGTGCCGAGCACGGTGTGCGGGCGCGGGTGCTGCAGCACCGGGGACTGGCGCCCGGGGAGGGTGTCCTCGGGGGCGACCATCGTCGTCTTGCCGGACGAGCCGAAGATCGCGTCGAAGATCGAGTTCATCGCTTACCTCCTGAAAGTGTCCGGGACGACCGGGGCGCTGGCCCACGACGCATCGTCCTGGCACGGGGTAGAACGCGGCAGGGGCGGTGAGTGTTCCGACCCCGCGGCACCCGCTCGCGCCCGGCCGCCCGGTCCCTCACGGGACGATCGAGTCGATGTACCCGCCGTCGACGCGGACCGCCGCGCCGGTCGTCGCCGAGGCCAGCGGCGAGGCGAGGTAGGCGACCATGTGCGCGATCTCCTCCGGCTCGATGAGCCGCTGCAGGAGCGACTGCGGCCGGTGCTCGCGCATGAAGACGCGCTGCGCCTCGTCCCACGGCAGGTCGTCGCCCACCAGCTCGCGCGCGAACGCCTCGACGCCGCCCGTGTGCGTCGGGCCCGCGAGCACGCTGTTCACGGTGACGCCCGTCCCGGCAGCCGCCTTGGCGAACCCGCGCGAGACGCCGAGCAGCGCCGTCTTGCTGACGCCGTAGTGGATCATCTCGGCCGGGATCACGACCGCCGAGTCGCTCCCGACGAACTGCACCCGTCCCCAGCCGCGCTCGATCATGCCGGGCAGGTAGGCACGTGTGAGCCGCACGCCGGCAAGGACGTTCACCTCGAAGTAGCGGCGCCAGGTGTCGTCGTCGATCGTGAGCGGGTCCTCGCTCGAGAAGATCCCCAGGTTGTTCACCAGGACGTCGACGCGCGGCACCGCGTCGAGCACCGCCGCAGCGCCCTCGTCGGTCGCGAGGTCCGCGGCGACGCCGAGCACGTCCGCACCCGGCACGTGCGCGCGCACGTCGTCCGCGGCGCGCCGCGACGTCTCCTCCGAACGCCCGTTCACGACCACCGCCGCACCGCACGCGGCGAGCGTGCGGGCGATCGCGAGCCCGATCCCCTGCGCCGAGCCGGTGACCAGCGCCGTCCTGCCGTCCAGGTCGATCCTCATGCGTGTGCGCTCCCTCCGTCGTGGGTGGTGCTCCGCCCGCGTCCCACGGTGGCTCGGGATCCGGTCGGGCGCCAGCCCGCGCCGTAGGCTGGACGCGTGAGCACACCGAGCGAGCACACCGACTGGACCACCGCGGGCTTCTCCACGCGTGCGATCCACGCGGGCCAGGACCCGGACGCGACGACGGGCGCCGTCGTGCCGCCCATCCACCAGGTCTCCACGTACAAGCAGGACGGCGTGGGCGGGCTGCGCGGCGGGTACGAGTACTCGCGCTCGGCCAACCCGACGCGTACGGCGCTCGAGGAGGCTCTCGCGGCGGCGGAGTCCGGCGGTCTCGGGCCGACGGCGGACGGCACGCCCGCGGCGCGCGGGTTCGCCTTCGCGTCGGGGCTCGCCGCGGAGGACACGCTGCTGCGCGCGGTGCTGCGCCCCGGCGACCACGTGATCGTGCCCGACGACGCGTACGGCGGCACGTACCGCCTCGTCGCCCGGGTGTTCGGGCCGTGGGGCGTGGAGCACACGCCGGTCGACCTCACGGACGTCGAGGCCGTGCGCGCGGCGCTGCGCCCCGAGACGAGGGTCGTGTGGGTCGAGACGCCGACGAACCCGCTGCTCGGGGTCAGCGACATCCGCGAGCTCGCCGGGATCGCGCGCTCCGTCGACGCCCTGCTCGTCGTCGACAACACGTTCGCGACCCCCTACCTGCAGCAGCCGCTCGCGCTCGGGGCGGACGTCGTCGTGCACTCGACGACCAAGTACGTCGGCGGGCACAGCGACGTCGTCGGGGGAGCGCTCGTCGTCGCGGCGGGCGCCCTGCTCCCGGGCGGTCTCGCGTCGCCCGCGGGCGGGACCGACGTCGCCGGTGCGGTCGGGTTCCACCAGAACGCGTCCGGCGCCGTCGCCGGGCCGTTCGACGCCTGGCTCACGCTGCGCGGGCTCAAGACGCTCGCGGTCCGCATGGACCGTCACCAGTCCAACGCCGCTGCCGTGGCGGACTTCCTCGTCGCGCACCCGGCCGTGACCGAGGTGATCTACCCGGGGCTGACGTCCCACCCCGGGCACGAGCTCGCCGCGCGGCAGATGCGCGGCTTCGGCGGCATGGTCTCGTTCCGCACCGGCAGCGTGGAGAAGGCGCTCGAGGTGTGCGCGCGCACGCGGGTGTTCACGCTGGCCGAGTCGCTGGGCGGGGTCGAGTCGCTCATCGAGCACCCCGGCCGCATGACGCACGGCTCGGTCGCCGGGACCGCGCTCGAGGTGCCGGACGACCTGGTCCGGCTCTCCGTCGGCATCGAGGACGTCGAGGACCTCGTCGCGGACCTCACCCAGGCCCTCGCCTGACCGCGGGGCGGACGGCCGGCCCGGAGTTCTCGCCCGGGAGATCCTGCGCACACCGCGGGGAAAGACCCCGCGCCTTCGGCGGTGCGCCCCTAAGGTGGGCTCGTGAGCGCACAGACCGGCCGGAACGACGTCCCTGACCAGGTCCCGACGGGGAACAGCGGTAACGGGTCGGTCCCCGGGTCGGTGCGTGCCGCCGCGGCGTGGTCGTGGCGCCTGCTGCTCATCGGCGCGGCGATCGCCGCCGGGCTCTGGGTCGTCGCGCAGCTCAAGGTGATCGTCGTGCCCATCGCCGTGGCGCTGCTGCTCACGGTCCTGCTGACACCGGTCCAGCGGTTCTACGGCCGGCACCTGCGGATGTCGCGCGGGCTCGCGTCGGGCGCCGCGCTCATCAGCCTCCTCGTCGTCATCGCGGGGCTCGTGACCGTCGCCGGGCAGCAGATCGTCAGCGGCTTCCAGGACCTGCGCGACCAGGCGGTCGACGGCTTCGAGCAGTTCACCGACTGGCTGGCCGACGGCCCTCTCGGGATCGACTCCGTCACGATCAGCTCCTACCTCGACCAGGCGCAGTCCGCGATCACGGAGAACCAGGGCAGCATCGTCTCCGGCGCGCTCGGGGCCGCGACCACCATCGGGCACGTCGTGGCGGGCGCGCTCATCGCGCTGTTCTGCACCTTCTTCTTCCTGCTCGACGGCCGCACGATCTGGTCGTGGGTCGTGGGCCTCCTCCCGCGACGCGCCCGCGACTCCGTGCACCAGGCCGGACGCCGCGGGATCATCACGCTCTCGGCCTACACCCGCACGCAGATCCTCGTGGCAGCGGTCGACGCGGTCGGTATCGGCGTCGGTGCGGCGTTCTTCGTCCCGTCGCTCGCGCTGCCGCTCGCGATCCTCGTCTTCGTCGGCTCGTTCATCCCGATCGTCGGTGCGATCGTCACGGGCGCGGTGGCGGTGCTCGTCGTGCTCGTCGCGAACGGGTGGGTGGCGGCCCTCATCATGCTCGGCATCGTGCTCGTCGTGCAGCAGATCGAGGGCCACGTGCTCCAGCCGTTCCTCATGGGTCACGCGGTGTCCCTGCACCCGGTCGCGGTCCTGCTCGTCGTCGCGGCGGGCAGCTTCGCCGCGGGCATCGTCGGGGCGCTGTTCGCCGTCCCCATCGCCGCGGTGCTCAACACCGTGGTCCTCTACCTCCACGGTCACGACAAGTTCCCCGAGCTCGGCACGGAGGACCGCATCGTCGTCCGGGGGAGCCCGGAGCCACCCGCCGTCGCCCAGGCCGAGTCGGAGCTCGAGACCATGGTCCCGACGCGCGTCGAGGACGAGCGGTGACCGAGGCGGACCTCCCGGCCGTCACGCTCGACGACGTCCGCGACGCCGCCGCCCTGCTCGAGGGCGTCGCCTACCGCACGCCGGTCCAGACGACGCGGGCCATCAGCGAGGCGGCCGGCGTCCGCGTGCTGCTCAAGTGCGAGAACCTGCAGCGGGCGGGGTCGTTCAAGGTGCGCGGCGCATACGTGCGCATGGCGCGGCTGAGCGACGCGGAGAAGGCGCGCGGGGTCGTCGCCGCGAGCGCGGGCAACCATGCGCAGGGCGTCGCGTTCGCGGCAGGGCTCCTCGGCATCCGCGCGGTCGTCTACATGCCGGTGGACGCGGCGCTCCCCAAGGTCGCGGCGACGCGCCAGTACGGCGCGGAGGTCCGGCTCGTCGGTGCGGACGTCGACGAGACGCTCGCCGCCGCCCGTGCCGAGGCGGAGCGCACGGGCGCGGTCTTCATCCACCCGTTCGACCACCCGGACGTCGTCGCGGGCCAGGCCACGATCGCGCTGGAGATCCTCGAGCAGGTGCCCGACGTCCGGACCGTGGTCGCGCCGCTGGGCGGCGGGGGCCTCGTCGCCGGGCTGGCCGCGACGTTCGCCGAGGCGGCGCCGCACGTGCGGCTGATCGGGGTGCAGGCGGAACGCGCCGCCGCCTACCCGGGCTCGCTCGCCGCGGGCGAGCCGACGACGGCACGCCTCGCCGCGACCATGGCCGACGGCATCGCGGTGGGCACCCCCGGCGCCGTCCCGTTCGGGATCCTGGCCCGGCACGGCGTCGACGTGCGCACGGTGACCGAGGACGAGATCTCGCGCTCGCTGCTCATGGTCGCCGAGCGCGCGAAGCTGCTCGTCGAGCCCGCCGGCGCGACCGGGGTCGCGGCGCTGCTCTCGGGGGCCGCCGCGGTCGACGCGGGAGTGGCCGACCCGGTCGAGGGGCCGGTCGTCGTCGTGCTCTCGGGCGGGAACATCGACCCGCTCGTGCTGCTGCGGGTCGTGCGGCACGGCCTCGCCGCGGCCGGCCGCTACATCCAGCTCCAGGTGCTGCTGGACGACCGCCCCGGCGCGCTCGCGCGCATGCTCGAGGTCATCGCGACCAAGCGGGGCAACATCATGCACATCGACCACGACCGCACCGACGTGGGCCTCGCGATCGGCGAGGCGTGGGTGCGCATGCAGGTCGAGACGAAGGGCCCGGAGCACTGCGACGAGCTCCTCGCGCACCTGCGCTCCGAGGGGTACCGCGTCGAGCGCAGCGACGGCGGCTCGCCCCGCGTCTGACGACGCGCCGACACGTGAGAAGTGGCCGCTCCGACGCTCGTCGGAGGGGCCCCTTCTCACATCTGGTCCCGGCGCTGCCGGGGGGTCGCGTCAGCCCTCGAAGGGCTTCGCGGCGCTGATCGTCACGGAGATCTCGTTGCCGTTGGGCGCGGTGTAGCTCGTCTCGTCGCCGACGGCCTTGCCGTCGATCGCGGCACCGAGCGGCGACGTCGGCGAGTACACGTCGAGGTCGGTCGTGCCGGCGATCTCGCGCGAACCGAGCAGGAACGTCATCTCGTCGCCCGCGACGACGGCGGTGACGACCATGCCGGGCTCGACCTTGCCGTCGTCCGGCGGCGTCCCGATCTGGACGTTGCGCAGCTTCTCGGTGAGCTCGCGGATGCGGGCCTCGTTCTTGGCCTGCTCCTCGCGCGCGGCGTGGTAGCCGCCGTTCTCCTTGAGGTCGCCCTCGTCGCGCGCTGCGGCGATGCGCTCCGCGATCTGGGTGCGGCCCTCGCCGGACAGGTGGGCGAGCTCGGCCTGCAGCCTGTCGTGCGCCTCCTGGGTCAACCAGGTGACGGTGGTGTCGGTCACGGTTCGCTCCTTCCTTTCCCTCTGGTCGACGGCCGCGCAGAGCACGGCCGTTCGGGTACGGGCAGCCGGGGCGCGTGCGAACGCGGTGCGCCTGCCTGCCCGGGTCGGTGACGCTGCCCGGGTGGCAGCGCGTAGGACTGGTCCTCCCGCGGATCGCGAGCCGGTGCCCGGTGGACGACGTCGCCGCCGTCCCGGGCTCTCACGGTCGAGCGCGGGAATCCCTCAGGATAGCAAAGCACATGGTGTGGGCCGACGACCGGAGGGGCGGGGCGGCCTGCACGGGAAACCGCAGGGACGGGCCGTGAGAGCACCGGCCGGGGCACCGGCGGCCAGGGCGTCGTCGGCCGGGGCGCCGACGGTCAGGGCACGACGCGGCACGACTGGACGATCCCCGTCGTCGCGAGCTCCGACGTCGCGACCTCGACGGTGTACCGGGCCTCGGCCACGTCGACCGGGCCGATCGTCACGTCGACGGTGCCGACCTGGGCGTAGCTCTCGTTGAGCGCGTCGAGCGTGCAGACCGCCGTCGTCCCGGCGTCCATGTACACCTCGAAGGTGACGTCGACGCGCTCGGGGCTGACGACGTCGAACCCGAAGTCCTTGTAGCGCACCGGCTCGTTCGCCGACCTCAGCCCGATGGCGAGCGTGACCGCGATCCCGACGAGCGCCACGAGCACGATCCCGGCGACGGCCAGCCGCCGTCGGCGCGGCGTCGGCTCCGGCCCGTACCGTCCGGCGGGCGGTCGCAGGGGGACACCCTGGCCCGGTCGGGGGATGTCGGTCTCGTTCGTCATGGCGCGGTCCTGTGGTCTGTCCCGCCCGGTCCGCCGGCCGGGAGGACGGCGGTGGTTCGTCAGGTGTGGGCGAGGTGGGGGATCATGTCCTCGACCCATCTTCGCAGAGCCTCGGCGGGCGTCGTGCCACCCACGACGGAGCCGGCCGTGCGAGGAGTCGAACGACGCATCCCGGGAGGACCAGTGGCCGGACCCGCGGCCGGATCGACCACCCAGCGCGAGCAGCCGGAAGGGCTGCGCCTGCTGGCCGTGCACGCCCACCCCGACGACGAGTCGAGCAAGGGCGCCGCGACGACCGCCCGGTACGCGGCCGAGGGCGTCGACGTCCTCGTCGCGACCTGCACCGGCGGCGAGCGCGGCGACATCCTCAACCCGAGCTTCGGCGACGGTCCCGAGGGCATCGAGGGCATGCGCGCCCTGCGCCGCGTCGAGATGGCGGCCGCGGCCCGCGCGCTCGGCGTGCGGCAGCAGTGGCTCGGCTTCGTCGACTCCGGGCTCCCGGAGGGCGACCCCCTGCCCCCGCTGCCCGAGGGGTCGTTCGGGCTCGTGCCGCTCGAGGAGGCGTCCGCCCCGCTCGTCGAGCTCGTGCGCGAGTTCCGCCCGCACGTCATCACGACGTACGACCCGTCGGGCGGGTACCCGCACCCGGACCACGTCATGTGCCACCGCGTGGCCTTCGAGGCGTTCCACGCGGCCGGCGACCCCGACCGCTACCGCCGCGACGGCGGCGCCGCGCCGTGGTCGCCGCTCAAGCTGTACTACAACCACGACTTCTCGATGAACCGCATCCGCACGCTCCACGAGGCGATGCAGGGCGCGGGTCTCGAGTCGCCGTTCGGCGACTGGGTGGAGTCGCGCTCCGCGCGCGAGATCCCCGAGCGCGAGGTCACGACGCGCGTCCACGCCGCGCGCTACTACGCGCAGCGGGACGCCGCGCTCATCTCGCACGCCTCGCAGATCGACCCGGAGGGCTTCTTCTTCGCGATCCCGCGCGACCTCGAGGTCGACGTGTGGCCGTACGAGGAGTTCGAGCTCGCCGAGTCCCGCGTGCCGACGCAGCTGCCCGAGGACGACCTGTTCGCCGGTGTCCGGGAGCGCGTCACGGCCGAGGGGAGCGTCGCATGAGCGCGACGACGGACCTCGCCACGGGCGTCGGGGCGGACCTGGCCGCGGCCCCGGTCGAGCACGTCGCGGGCGGTCCCGGCTGGGCGGCGGACGTCGTCGCCGAGACCGCCACGCCGAGCCCTTCGGACGACCCGCTGCGCCCGGAGCTCGAGCCGACCGACGTGTCGCCGGGCCTGTCCGGCTTCCTCGCGATCTTCGCGGTCGCGCTCGCGGTGGTCGCCCTCTTCTTCTCGCTGTCCCGGCAGCTGCGGCGCATGCGGCACAACGCCGAGGTGCAGGGGATCGGCCCGGACGGGCCGCTCGAGGAGCGCGCGCCGTCCGGCGAGGGCACGGGGCCCGACGGCGGCGCGGCACCGGGAACCGGCGCGGGACCGGGTGCGGGTCCGGAACGGGGGACCGCACCGGGCGCTGACGGAGACCAGGCCACCGGCGACGACGCCCGACCGGGCGCCTGAGCATGGCCGGCGGCGCGCGCGTGACGATCGGCCAGCTCGAGGTCTCGGCGGACCACGCCGCGAACCTCGTGGCCGTCGAGGCGGCGTTCCGGGAGGCGGGACGTGTGCGTGCCGACCTGCTCGTGCTGCCCGAGTACGCGTCGGGCTTCGACCCCCGCGGCACGGGTCCCGAGCACGCCGAGCCGCTCGACGGGCCGTTCGTGACCGGGCTGCGCCGGCTCGCGCGGGAGCACGACGTGGCGGTCGTCGCGGGGACCCTGGCCCCGGGCGACGACCCGTCGCGGGCGGTGAACGTCGTCGTCGCGCTGGACGCCGCGGGCGAGCTCGTGGGGACCTACCGCAAGGTGCACCTCTACGACGCGTTCGGGCACCGCGAGTCGGACCGGCTCGAGCCGGGCGACCCGGCAGCACCGCCGCTCGTCCTGCCCGTCGGCGCCCTGACGTTCGGCGTCATGACGTGCTACGACCTGCGCTTCCCCGAGAGCGCGCGACGCCTCGTCGACGCCGGTGCGGACGTGCTCGTCGTCCCCGCGGCGTGGGCGTCGGGGGACCTCAAGGCGGACCAGTGGCGCACCCTCGCGCGGGCCCGCGCGATCGAGAACACGGCGGTCGTCCTGGCGGTGGGCCAGGCGGGCCGGGGCGTCACGGGACGCTCGCTGCTCGTCGGCCCGGACGGCCAGGTGGGGATGGAGCTCGGCGAGCGCGCCGAGCTGCGCAGCGCCGACATCGACCCGGGAGCCCTGGCGGGCGTGCGCGAGCGCAACCCGTCGCTCGCCAACCGCCGCTACGCCGTCGTGCCGCGGGACTGAGCCCGGACCGTCCTGACCGCGCGCCCTGGGGGCGGGTCAGCGCGCTGCGACCGCCGCGAGCAGGATGGCGATGAAGTGGCACGTGAAGCCGATGACGGTGAGCACGTGGAAGATCTCGTGGAACCCGAACCAGCGCGGGCTGGGGTTGGGGCGCTTGAGGCCGTACACCAGGGCGCCGACGGTGTACGCGAGGCCGCCCACGGCGACGAACCAGACGACCGCCGGGCCGTTGGCCGTCGTCCAGAACTGCGGCATGTACCCGACGGCGACCCACCCGAGGGCGACATAGACGGGCACGTAGACCCAGCGCGGAGCGTCGAGCCACAGGATGCGCGCGAGGAGCCCGAGCAGGGCGCCGCCCCAGACGACGCAGAGCAGGATCGTCGCGGTGCGCTCAGGGAGCAGCAGCACGGCCAGGGGGGTGTACGTACCGGCGATGATGAGGAAGATGTTCGAGTGGTCCGCCCGCCGCAGGATGCCCGCCACGCGCGGAGACCAGGTGCCGCGGTGGTAGACCGCGCTCGTGCCGAACAGCAGGCACGCGCTGAGCCCGAAGACCGCGCACGCCACCTTGCCCGCGACCGGGGGCGCGACCACCACGAGGACGATGCTCGCGACGAGCGCGAACGGGAACGTCCCCGCGTGGATCCAGCCGCGCAGCCGGGGCTTGACGGCCTCGGCGACCTTCTCGACCGCGTCGCCCACGCTCTCGCGGACGTTCTCCAGCGCGTGGGCGCCGGGCGCGGGCGAGCCCTCGGCGTGAGGCTCGGCCGGGGACGTCGTGCGGGGGGTCGCACCGGGGTCGCGGTCGGGCTGCGGTCGGGCCAACGGGGTCTCCTCGTCGATGGGGGCCGTGCGGCGGCGCGGCGGACGGTCGGTCGTGCGGCAGGCGACATCAACCTACGCCATCGTAAGTTACGGCAGCGTAGGTTCGCGACCAGGCACCCGCCACGGTGTGAAGATCCTGGGCAGGGGCTCAGCGAGGCACGAGCACCCACCCGATCCGCCGACGGTGGGCGGTAGCGTGTGCGGGTCCGGTCAGAGCGTGCCCACGAGGCGCGCGCCCTCCGGGCCCACGCCCCCGTCCACCCATCGTCGAGGAACCTCGTGCGCCTGCCCCGCCCTGTCTACGGCCTCTACGAGCGTCGTCTTGCAGCGACCCTCTCGCACGAGAGCGTCCCCCGCCACGTGGGCGTCATCCTCGACGGCAACCGTCGGTGGGCGCGCTCGTTCGGGGAGTCGACCGCGACCGGGCACCGGCGCGGTGCCGAGAAGATCACGGAGTTCCTGGGCTGGAGCGAGGACCAGGGCGTGGAGGTCGTCACGCTCTGGATGCTCTCGACGGACAACCTCTCGCGGTCCCAGGAAGAGCTCTCCGCGCTGCTCGACATCATCGAGGACGCCGTGCGCGACCTCGCGGACTCGGGCCGCTGGCGGCTGCGGGTGATGGGCCGCCTCGACCTGCTCCCCGAGCGCCTCGGCGGCGCGCTGCGCGAGGCCCAGCAGCGCACGGCCGCGGTGGACGGGCTGCAGGTCAACGTGGCGATCGGCTACGGCGGGCGGCACGAGATCGCCGACGCCGTGCGCTCGTACCTGCGCGAGCAGGCCGACGCGGGTGCGCGCCTCGAGGAGCTCGCGGAGAACCTCGACGTGGAGCACATCGAGGAGCACCTGTACACCAAGGGCCAGCCCGACCCGGAGCTCGTCATCCGCACGTCGGGCGAGCAGCGCCTCGGCGGCTTCCTGCTGTGGCAGAGCGCGCACTCCGAGTTCTACTTCTGCGAGGCGTACTGGCCCGACTTCCGGCGGGTCGACTACCTGCGTGCGCTGCGCTCCTACTCGCAGCGCGAACGCCGCCTCGGTCGCTGACGCGCGCCGCGCGGGTAGGGTCGATGTGAACGCATCGAGCGGAGGCCGCATGGTGGAGCAGGGCGACGCACGACGGCCCGCAGTCCCGGGGACGACCCAGGGGAGCGCGCGCCTCGCCGTCGAGACCTGGGAGTCCCTGTTCCGCGCGCAGGTGACGATCATGCGGCGGCTTCGTTCGGACCCGGTCTGGGACGAGCTGACGATGCCCGAGTACGACGTGCTGTTCTCGCTCACCAAGGGACCGGACGAGGGCATGCGGCTGCGCGACCTCAACGAGCTCATCCTCCTCAGCCAGCCCTCCCTGAGCCGCATGGTGGACCGGCTCGAAGGGCGGGGGCTCGTCGAGCGGGCGCCCGCACCCGACGACGCGCGGGGCACCCTCGTCCGGCTGACCGCCGACGGGCGTCGCGCGCAGCGCGAGATCGGACGGGCGCACGCGCACGCCATCGCGCAGTACGTCGGTGGTGCGCTCGACGACGCGGAGCTGGCGACCCTCGGCGAGCTCCTCGACCGCCTGCGCGCGGCGCAGCCCCAGATCCGCGACGTGCTGCCCACCGACCGGCCCGACCGGCCCGCCCGGGACGCCCGCGCCTGAGCGCCGTGGCGGAGGGGCCGTGGCGGAGGGCGCGGGCGCCTGAGCGTGTGGCCGGGAACACGTCCGGTCCGTCCGTTCCCGGACCGGACGCGACCGCCCGGGCGTCCTAAGATCCGAGCGTGTCCTCAACGCCGAGCACCACCCAGACACTGTCCGAACCGGCGCGCCGGGAGCAGCGTCCGCTGCGCGTCGTCGTCGCGCCCGACTCGTTCAAGGGCAGCCTGGGCGCCGCCCAGGTGGCGCACGCCGTGGCCGCGGGAGTCCGCGCCGTCGTCCCGGACGCCCAGGTCGTCGAGCTCCCCATGGCCGACGGCGGCGAGGGGACGCTCGACGCGCTCCTCGCCGTGTGGGGCGACCCCGCCCGCGAGGTCGCCACGGTCGACGCGATCGGTCGCCCGCGCACGGCGCGCTACGGCGTCTCGCGCGACGGCCGGCTCGGCGTCGTGGAGCTCGCGGAGGCGAGCGGGCTCCCGCAGGTCAGCGACGTGGCGCTCCAGCCGCTGCACGCGCACACCCTCGGCACCGGCGCGGCGGCCGCGGCCGTGCTCGACGCGGGCGTCGACGAGGTGATCGTCTGTCTCGGCGGCTCGGCGTCGACCGACGGCGGGGCGGGCGTCCTCACCGGGCTCGGCGCGCGGCTCCTCGACGACCGCGGCGAGCAGGTGCCCGACGGCGGAGAGGGCCTCGCGCAGGTCGCGCGCCTCGACCTGTCGGGGTTGCACCCGCGCGCGCTCGAGGTGCGCTGGCGGCTCGCGGTCGACGTGACGAACCCGCTGCACGGGGAGCGCGGCGCCGCGCACGTGTTCGGCCCGCAGAAGGGGGCCCGGGCGGCGGACGTCGCGTTCCTCGACGCCGCGCTCCGCCGCTGGGCGGGCGTCCTCGAGCAGGAGGCCGGCTTCGACGTGTCGGGGCTCGCGGGCGCCGGCGCGGCAGGGGGCGTGCCGGCGGCGGCGGTCGGGATCCTGGGCGCCGAGCTCGAGCCGGGCGCGCGGCTCGTCGCGGAGGCGATCGGCCTGCCCGCCGAGATCTACCGCGCCGACCTCGTCCTCACGGGCGAGGGCTCGTTCGACTCGCAGTCGGTCAACGGGAAGGTCGCCGACGCGATGGGCGCGCTCGCCGCCGAGGCGCTGCACCGACCGCCCGTCGTCGTGCTGGCCGGCAGGGTCCTCCTGCCCGCCGCGCAGGCGCGCGACGCCGGGATCGCCGCGGCCTTCAGCATCGCGCCGGGGCCGATCGAGCTCGAGGAGCTCCTCGACCGCACGGCCTCCCGGCTCACCGACCTCGCCGCGACGGTGACGAGCCTGTTCGTCGCCGCACGCCGCTGACGTCCGCCACGGGCCGCGGCGTCGTCCGGCTCAGCGTCGCGGCCACGTCCACGCGGGCTGGTCGAGCAGCCCTTCGCGGCCCGCGACGGTCGTCTCGCCGAACGCGGACCGGACGAGCTCGAGCTCGAGGAGGTCGTCCGGTCCGGGCAGGTCCGGCGCGCCCGACGCCGTCGCGCGCCGGAGCGCGTCGACGAGCGCGGACGCGTGGGTCACGACCACGACCTGCGTCTCGCGTGCCGCGGCGTGCACGAGAGCACCCAGGGCCGGGAGCAGGTCGGGGTGCAGGCTCGTCTCGGGCTCGTTGAGCACGAGCAGCGCGGGCGGCCGGGGCGAGAGCAGCGCGGCGACGAGGAACAGGTAGCGCAGCGTGCCGTCGCTCAGCTCCGCGCCGGTGAGCGGGCGCAGCAACCCGTGCTGGTGGAACGCGATCGCGAAGCGCCCGCCGTCGGCGCGGACCTCGACCCGGGCGCCCGGGAAGGCTCGGGAGACGGCACGGTCGAGCTCCTCACCGCGCCCGAGGTCGCGGACGGTCTCGAGCGCGGCCGCGAGGTCGGCACCGTCGTGCGCGAGCACCGGCGTGCGCGTCCCGACCTGGGGGGCGCGGGCCGGCGCGAGCGCGTCGGTGCGCAGCTGGTCGTAGAACCGCCAGGAGCGCAGGCGCTCGCGGACCGCGACGACCTCAGGGGCACCCACCGGGTCGACGAGCTCGGTGAGCACGCTGTCGAAGGGGCGCAGGGCCGCGGGCGAGGCGGCCCACCGGCCGGCGTCGTCGCGCACGCGCACGCCCGGTCCGTGCCGCTCGACCTGCAGCGCGGCGGGCCGGGCGACCGGTCCCGACCAGATCGCCTCGACCTTGATCTCGGGGTCGAGCGCGAACGCCGAGCCCGGGTGCTGCGGGAGCCCGAGGTCCACCGCGTACCCGAGGTCGCCCGGGCCGGCCCCGGCGAGGCCGAGCCGCAACGCCACGGGCGACGAGCGCCGCGTGCCCTCGACGCGGTGGTCGCCCGCGCGCACGGCGCGGCCGATCGCCTCGGGCCCGGCCCAGAGGGTGGAGCCGAGGCCACCCTCGCGCGCGACGGCACCGACCGCACCGCCCAGGGCGCACTCCGCGAGCAGGCGCAGCGCGCGGTACAGGTTCGACTTGCCCGTCCCGTTCGCCCCGGTCACGACCGTGAGCCGCCCGAGCGGCAGCACCAGGTCGCGCAAGGACCGGTATCCCTCGACGGCGATCGTCGCGATCATGGTCACCTCCCGCCCGGCACGCTACGCACGGGCACCCACGCCCGCTCGGGCCCGGGACGACCGGTCGGGCCGCACCCGCACCCGCGCGCGGTCGCTCGTGACGGCCGGCGGGTCAGTCCGTGACGGCGAACGCGTCGATCTCGACGAGCATCTCCTCGCGCGGCAGGCCCGTGAACACGGTCGTGCGGCTCGGGAGGACGCCCCGTGGCGAGTGCTGCGCGACGAACGCTCCGTACGCGTCGTTCATCGCCGCGAAGTCCTCGCGCTTCGTCAGGTAGACGCGCAGCATGACCACGTCGTCGAACGTCGCGCCCGCGGCCTCGACGATCGCCCGGACGTTCTCGAGCGTGCGCGTCGTCTGTGCGGCGACGTCGTCCGGGTGCAGGTACTCGCCCGTCGCGGGGTCGACGGGGCCCTGGCCGGACACCTGGACGAACGGGCCCTTGCGCACCCCCTGGTGGAACGTGTGCGCGGGCGCCGGGGCGTCGGGGGTCGAGATCGCGGTCTTCTCGCCGGTCATCGGGTGTCCTCTCGGGGTTCTCGGTGCAGGTCGGGCGGTCGGCAGGTCGGCGGAGGCGGAAGGTCGGCTGGGGCGCTCACAGGTCGATCGTCGCGAGGTCCACCACCTCGTCCCCCCGCACGACGGCGGCCACGCGCCACCGGTCGAACGTCGTGCAGGGGTGGGAGATGCCGAAGCCGACGACGTCGCCGGGCCGGACCCGCGAGGTGGCCGGCGCGTCGGTGGCCGGCTCCAGCTCGAGGTACAGGTGCTGGTCGTTGAGCGCGGTGACGCGCGCTCCGGCGAGCTCGCGCTCGGGGAGCCACGAACCGTCGTCGTCCTGCGCGCGCAGGCGGAGCGCGACCGGCAGGTCGATGTCGAACGACACGTCCCGCCGTCCGACGCCGCAGACCGCGAGCCCCGGCTCCGGCACGGACAGCACCTGCCCCCACACGGTCGCCGCCCCGCGCAGCGCTTCCCCGCCCGGGATGCGGCTCCACGGGTCGGTGCGCGCGTAGAAGCCGTGGTCGTGGGTGACGTACGCGCCCGAGCGCACGACGACGCGCGTCGCCACGGCCGTCGCGTCCGGGCCGGGGACGGGCAGCGGGCCGGGCAGCTCGGTGAGGACGACGTCCAGGAACGAGCTGCCGCCCGCCGACAGCACGAGCGGCTCGTCGACGCCGGCGAGACCCTCGCGGACCAGCGCGGCGCCGACCTCGCGCAGCGCGCGGCACCACGCCGCCACCGCGACGAGCTCGTCGTCGCTCGTGCCGCCCGCGACCGATCCCTCGTACCCGGCGACGCCCACGAGCCGCAGACCGCTCGCGCGCACGGCGCGCGCGAGACCCAGCGCGTCCGCGGTGCTGCGCACGCCCGTGCGACCGCCGGGCACCCCCACCTCGACGAGCACGCCCAGCCGGGTGCGGACGGCGTCGGGCGTGTCGGCGAACGCGCGGGCGAGCAGGTCGACGCCGTGGGTCGAGTCGACGTACAGCCAGACCTCGACCTCGCTCACCGCCTCGACCGCGGCCTCGAGGTCGCGGCGCAGCCAGGCGAGGTCGCGCGGGTCGAGCAGCTCGTTCGCGAGCAGCACGCGGGGCGTCCCCCAGTCGCGCACCGTGCGGAGCTGGGCGGGCGTCGCCACCGTGGCGCCCCACGCCCCGGCGTCGGACTGGCGCGCGAAGAGCGCACGCGACATCGTCGTCTTCACGTGCGGTGCGTGCTCGACCCCGTGCGCCGCGCAGACGCGCGCGACGACACCGACGTTGTGGTCGAGCGTCGCGTCGTCCAGGGCCAGCAACGGCCAGGAGAACGCGTCGTCCGTGAGCCGCGGCTCGCCGGCCAGGACGTCCGCGACCGTGGCCGGGGCGTCGAGCCGCAGCCCCTTGGTCCGCGGCCCGACGACGTCGCGCGCCCACGGGCGGTCGGGGTCGGGCGCGCGGGGCGCGAGGTCGGCGTCGTGCGTGCGGTCGGAGCCGGTCATGCGGTCCTCCTCGGAAGTGCTGCGGTCGTCGTGGGCCGGGGCCGGGGCCGGGGCCGGTCGGGGGTCGGGCTCGGGTGCAGCGGCCGCCCCGGCAACGCGCCCGTGAGCCTGCCGTCGCGCAGCACGGGCACGCCCGCGACGAGCACGTCGTCGACGCCCGACGCCGGCCGGCGCGGGTCGTCGTACGTCGCCTCGTCGCGCACGCCGTCGGGGTCGACGAGCGCGAGGTCCGCGACCGCACCCGGTGCCACGGCGCCGCGCCCCGCGAGGGCGAAGCGCTGCGCCGGTCGCGCCGACAGGTGCGTGACGGCGTCGTGCCACGTCCAGTCCCCGAGCCTACGCACGTGCTCGGCGAGGAAGCGCGCGAAGGCTCCCCAGCCGCGCGGGTGCGGCCGCCCGCCCGCGTAGATCGCGTCGGACCCGCCCACGTGCACCGGGTGCCGCAGGAGAGCGCGCACGGACGCGGGCGGGCTCGTCGGCGGCTGCGCGAACACGCACGACGCGCGCAGCCGCGTCGCGACGAGGAGGCGGACCGCGGCGTCGGCGGGGGACACGCGCAGGCGGGCCGCGACGTCGGGCAGCGTCAGTCCCTCGGTCCAGGCGAGGTCGTCGGCAGGCTCGCCCGGAGCGGCCCCGGCAGCCGCCCCGGTGGGGACCGCCGCCATCGTCACCCGGGGCCACAGGTCCGTCAGGGCGGGGAAGTGCTCGCGGCGCAGGCGATCCAGGACCGCCGGGTCGCGCAGCGCGCGCACGGTCGCGTCGACGTCGGCGATCGGCAGCCACGTCGGCAGCGACACCATGGACAGGATCGAGCAGCCGCGCAGGTACGGGTAGGAGTCGAAGGACACGTCGAGGCCCTCGGCGAGCGCGTCGTCGACGTAGCCGAGCAGCTCGGCGGCGGGCCCGTGGTAGTGCGACACGTGCGTCGCGACCCCCGTCTCCCGGGCGACGCGCACGAGCTCGGCGAACGCCGGTCCCGCCTTCTCCTCGTACCCGCGCATGTGCGAGACGTGGGGGAGGCCGCGTGCGACGAGCACCCGGGCCAGCGCGACGAGCTCGGCCTCGTCGGCGTACGCCGCCGGGACGTACTCCAGCCCGGTCGACAGGCCCAGCGCGCCGTCGTCGAGCGCGGCAGCCAGCAGGGCGAGCATCCGGTCCGTCTCGGCCGACGACGCGGTGCGGGCGGCGGCACCCAGCACCGCGTAGCGGATCGTGCCGTGCGGTGCGAGGTAGCCGACGTTCACGCGGGTCGTGCGGTCGTAGGTGGCGAGCAGGTCCGCGACCGACCCGCCGCGGAACGTGGGGTGCTCGCCGTTGATCGCGGCGAAGTACCCGGTCGCCCAGGCCGCGGCGTCGTGCGGGTCCGTGCCCGACGCCGCGCGGTCACCAGCCCGGAGGCGGTCACAGGCCGGGGTGCGCTCGCCGGCCGGGGGGTGCTCGCCGCGCGCGAGCGGTCCGCCGGGCGCGGGCGACGGCGCGAACGAGACCCCGTCCTGACCGACGACCACGCTCGTCACGCCCTGGCGCAGCATCGCGAGCTGCACGTCGTCGTCGAGCACCGCGGCCTCCCCGTGCACGTGCGCGTCGACGAAACCGGGCAGGAGCAGGCGGCCGCCCGCGTCCAGGGTCGCCGCGCCGTCGCGCGGAGCCCCCGCCGCGGCGGGGGCCACCGACGCGACCCTGCCCCCGCGCAGGGTGACGTCGACCGGCGAGGAGGCTCCGCCGTCGGGCAGGACCCGGCGCGCCCCGCGGATCACCAGCGCGCTCACGCGGTCCTCCCGTCCTCCTCGTCGCGGCCCTCGACCCAGCCGCCGACGCCCCGCAGCCCGCCCGCGGCCAGCTCGGCCGCGAGGTCGCGCGGCCAGCCGGCGACGCCGGGCCGGGTCTGCCACGGGCGCGGGCCGTCGAGCGGGCGGTACTCGACCCCGTACGCGTCCAGGCGCGGCAGGTGGTGCCCGACGAGGCGCTCGCGGAACGCGCGCGACGCCGCGGACCCCGGCGACCGGTCGTCGGCCGGAGACCACAGGACCTCGGCGAACGCCGCCAGGCGCGGGAACGTCGCGTAGTCCACGCGCCGTGCCGAGTCGAGGTGCTCGGTCCACACCTCGGCCTGCGCGCCGAGGAGGCGACCGGGCCGGGCGGCCGCCGCGCCGCCGTCGGGCGCGGGGAAGGCCTGCGGCTCGGGCACCACCAGGCCGTCCGGCAGCGGCTCGAACGCGTACACGTCCTCCAGCGTGCGGACGAACCCGACGGGAACCGGCTCGTCGGGGCCGTCGCCCGCCCGGTGGTCGAGGTAGACGACCTGCTCTGGCGCCATGACGACGTCGTGCCCCGCGGCGAGCGCGTCGGCCCCGGCGGCCCAGCCGCGCCACGAGGTCACGACGGCGTCGCGTCGGAGGGCGGGCCCGAACGCCTCGTCCCACACGACCGCGCGCCGCCCGCGGGACGCGACGTGCTCCGCGAGCCGCGAGACGAACCAGCCGTGCAGGTCGCCGACGTCGGCGAGGCCCAGCGCCTCGGCGCGCGCCACGATCTGCGGGTCCGCGCGCCACGGCGTCGTCGGCACCTCGTCGCCGCCGAGGGCGACGAACGGCGCGTCGAAGACCGCCAGGACCTCGTCGAGGACGTCCCGGAAGAAGGCCAGCGACTCCTCCGACGGGTCCAGCACCTCGGTGCTCACGCCCCACGTCGTGCGGACCTCGTGGGGACGCTTGCGCGTACCCAGCTCCGGGTAGGCCGCGATCGCCGCCTCGACGTGCCCCGGGACGTCGATCTCGGGCACGACGGTCACGCCGCGCTCGTGCGCGTAGGCGACGATCTCGCGCAGGTCGTCCTGGGTGTAGTAGCCGCCGTGCGGGCGGCCGTCGAAGACACCGGCGCGCCACGTGCCGACGCCCGACTCGCGTCGCCACGCGCCGACCTCGACCAGGCGGGGGTAGCGCTCGATCTCCACGCGCCAGCCCTGGTCGTCGGTCAGGTGGAGCTGCACGACGTTGAGCCGGTGCGTCGCCGCGAGGTCGACGAACCGCAGGACGTCGGCCTTCGGCAGGAAGTGCCGCGCGACGTCGAGCAGGACGCCACGCCACGCGAAACGTGGGCTGTCCGTGATCGCGACGTGCGGGAGCTCGACCCGAGCGGGGACCGTGGCCGGGACGGGAGAGCGCCGGAACGCCGCCGGGCCGGCGAGCTGGCGCAGCGTCTGCGCAGCGGCGTGCGCGCCGGCGAGGTCCGCGGCGCCGACACGCACGCCGTCGTCGTCGACCGTGAGCCGGTAGCCCGACGACGGCAGGTCGTCGTCGAGGAGGAACGACACCGTGGCGGGGGAGAGGCGTCGGGACGTGCCGGAGCGGACGGGGCCGGGCGTCGGGGGCGCGGTGCGGGGCACGGGAGGGGCCGTGGTCGTCGCGAGGTCGAGACCGAACGCGTCCTCGGTCGTGCGCCGCCACCAGCGCGCCGCCGGGCGCAGGTCGGGGTCGGCGGCGACGACGGCCCCGTCGGTGAGGACCGTCGTCCCGCTCCCGGGCGTGAGAGTGACGGGAGCCGGGACGAGCCCCCACGGGTCGTCGGGGCGCGGCGTCGTCGGCCGCCCCGTGTTTTGGAAGGACACCGAACGAGACTAGCGGGAGCCGCCGTGCCGCACGCAACCCCAGCTCGTGCGGTGAGGTGCGGACGGCCCTCCGGGCGTGGCGCCGCGTCGGGTGCGACGCAAGCGTGCGTTCGGCGTGCGGCGATTCACGCAAGCGGCTTGCATGCGCGCGTATAGTCGGCCGCATGTCGAGACGTCTGGCGGAGGTCGCCACCAAGGTCGGTGTCAGCGAGGCCACGGTGAGCCGGGTGCTCAACGGGAAGCCAGGCGTCTCGCAGGCGACGCGCGACGCCGTGCTCACGGCGCTGGACGTGCTCGGCTACGAGCGCCCGACCAAGCTGCGCGGTGAGCGCGGTCGCCTCGTCGGGCTCGTGCTGCCCGAGCTCGTCAACCCGATCTTCCCGGCGTTCGCCGAGGTCATCGGGGGCGCCCTCGCGCAGCAGGGCTTCACGCCGGTGCTGTGCACGCGCACCGCCGGCGGGGTGACGGAGGCCGAGTACATCGACCTGCTGCTGGGCCAGCACGTCTCGGGCGTCATCTTCGCGGGCGGCTTCTACGCCGAGCGCCGGGCCGACCACGCGCACTTCCGCCGGCTCGAGAAGCTCGGCCTGCCGGTCGTGCTCATGAACGCCTCGATCGAGGAGCTCGACTTCCCGCGGGTGTCGTGCGACGACCTCGTCGCGATGAACCAGGCGCTGGGGCACGTCCTCTCGCTCGGGCACGACCGCGTCGGGCTCCTGCTCGGCCCCGCCGACCACGTGCCGTCGGAGCGCAAGCTCGCCGCCGCGCAGGCTTTCGCCGAGCGCCAGGGTCACGAGCTCGACCCGGCCCTCGTCGCGCACAGCCAGTACTCCCTCGAGAGCGGGCAGGCGGCCGCGAACCGGCTGCTCGAGGCCGGTGCGACGGCCGTCGTCTGCGCGAGCGACCCGCTCGCCCTCGGCGCGATCCGGGCGGTCCGCCGTGCCGGGCTCGACGTGCCGAGGGACGTGTCCGTCGTCGGCTACGACGACTCCAACCTCATGAACTCGACCGACCCCGCGCTCACGACGGTCCGCCAGCCCATCGAGCCCATGGGCCGGGCCGCCGTCGACCTGCTCGCGAGCATGATCGCCGGCGCCGACGTGTCGCGCGACGAGCTCCTCTTCGAGCCGGAGCTCGTCGTGCGGGGCTCCACCGCCGCGGCACGCACCGCCGGCCGTGCGGCGAAGGGCGCGTAGCCGCCGCTCGTCGACTCTCCAGGGCCCCGGCCCGGTGCCGCAGCGCGCCGGACCGGGGCCTGCGTCGTCAGGCCCCGCCGTCTCCGGCGACCGTCGAACCGGCGACCGTCGAACCCGGGATCGCGCGTCACCCCCGACGCCGAACCCGGGGTCACGGGTCACCCGGGCCGCTCGGTGCCCGGTAACCCCGGGTTCGGCGGAGGCCCGGGCCTTGCGAGATCCACTCCCCGCGCGAGAGCACTCACACGTCGCCCCCGAGACGGCGGCGTATCGCGTTTCGATAACGCAACAGTCGGGTTCTTGCGCTCGAACTGTCACATAGTTACAGTCGTGCTCGACGACGCGGTCGACACCCCGGTGCACGACGGACGTCCCGGGGCCGCCGGTCGGACCCGGACGCAGTGCGCAGATGCAGGCGAACCCCCGTGCATACCGGCGCGCGCGACCCACGAGCTCACGGAAGAGGACGCGGTGAACGACCACCACCCCCGAGCCGCCGACGGCGACCCCACCTCCGGCGCAGGCGTCGCGACGGGACCGGCGGCGCCGCTGTCGCAGGCCCCGGGCGCGGCACCCGAGTGGTGGCGCAGCGCCGTGATCTACCAGGTCTACGTGCGCAGCTTCGCGGACGGCGACGGCGACGGCACGGGGGATCTCGCGGGCGTGCGGCAGCGCCTCTCGTACCTGCGCGACCTCGGTGTCGACGCCATCTGGTTCACGCCCTGGTACGTGTCCCCGCTCGCGGACGGCGGCTACGACGTCGCGGACTACCGCGCGATCGACCCGCAGTTCGGCACGCTCACCGAGGCGGAGCAGCTCATCGCGGAGGCGCGCGAGCTCGGGATCCGCACGATCGTCGACGTCGTCCCCAACCACGTCTCGTCCGAGCACGAGTGGTTCAGGGCCGCCCTCGCCGCGGGTCCCGGGTCGCCCGAGCGTGAGCGCTTCTGGTTCCACCCGGGCAAGGGCGAGGACGGCTCCGAGATCCCGACGCGGTGGGTCTCGGAGTTCCAGGGCAGCACCTGGACGCGCACGACGAACCCCGACGGCTCACCGGGCGAGTGGTACCTGCACGTGTTCGCTCCCGAGCAGCCGGACCTCAACTGGGGCCACCCGGACGTGCGCCGCGAGCACGAGGACATCCTCCGGTTCTGGTTCGACCGCGGCGCCGCGGGCATCCGTATCGACTCCGCGGCCCAGCTCGTCAAGGACCCCGAGCTCCCCGAGGTCCCGGCCCACCCGGGCCCCGGCGAGCACCCGCACGTGGACCGCGACGAGCTGCACGACATCTACCGCGGCTGGCGCGCCGTCGCCGACTCGTACGCGGAGCCGCGCGTGCTCGTCGGCGAGGTCTGGCTCGCGGACCGTGCGCGGTTCGCGCGGTACCTGCGCCCCGACGAGATGCACACCGCGTTCAACTTCGACTTCATGGCCCGACCGTGGGACGCGAAGGCGCTGCGCGAGTCGATCCAGACGACGCTCGACGCGCACGCCCCGGTCGCGGCGTCCGCGACGTGGGTGCTCTCGAACCACGACGTCACGCGCCCGGTGACGCGCTACGGCCGCCAGGACAGCTCGTTCGCGTTCGCGTCCAAGAGCTTCGGCACGCCGACGGACCTGGCGACCGGGCGCCGTCGGGCCCGTGCGGCCGCGCTCCTGTCCGCCGCCCTGCCGGGCTCGCTCTACCTGTACCAGGGCGACGAGCTCGGCCTCCCGGAGGTGGAGGACCTGCCGCGCTCCGCGATCCAGGACCCCATGCACTTCCGCTCCGGCGGCGTCGACCCCGGCCGCGACGGCTGCCGAGTCCCCCTCCCGTGGACCCGCGGGGGGACGAGCCACGGGTTCGGGCCCGACGGCGGCGCGCGGCCCTGGCTGCCCCAGCCCGCGGGCTGGGGCGAGCTGTCGGTCGAGGTGCAGGCCGGCGACGAGGCGTCGATGCTCGCGCTCTACCGCCGCGTCCTCGCGACGCGACGCGCGGAGCCGGCGCTGCACGGGGAGGGGTTCCGCTGGCTCGACTCGCTCGGCGGGGCCGCGCTCGGCGACGACGTGCTCGCGTTCGTCCGCGGCGGCACCGACGGCGCGGTCGCGTGCGTCGTCAACCTCGGGGACGACGACGTCCCGCTGCCGGCGGACGCCGAGGTCCTCCTCCACAGCGGTAGCGACCACGGCGGTGGCGCGTCGCAGCCACCGACGCGCCTCGCCACCGACACCGCGGTCTGGCTCCGCGCATGACCCGCGCGCGGCACTGACCGTTCCCCGATCCCGGGTCGCGAGCCGGCCGGCCCGGGCCCGGAACCCACCCAGCACACCCATCACCACCGGACACCAGGAGTGACGATGAAGTCCACACGTCAGGCGACCGCCCTCACCCTTGCGGGGGCGCTCGCGATCAGCACGCTCGCCGCGTGCTCGAGCAGCGGCTCGGGCGACGGCGACGACGGCGGCACGGACGCCGACGGGAAGGTCACCCTCACGGTGGTGTCCCTCCTCCCGGGCTCCGAGCAGGAGGCGATCGACGCGTTCGAGGCCCAGGTCGCGGAGTTCGAGGCGGCCAACCCGGACATCGACGTCGTGCCGGAGGAGTACGAGTGGAAGGCGACGACGTTCGCCCCCCAGCTCGCCGGCGGCACGCTGCCCGACGTCTTCGAGATCCCGTTCACCGATGCGAGGACGCTCGTGGAGAACGGTCAGCTCGCCGACCTCGACGAGCAGTTCCGCACCCTGCCCTACGCCGACAGGTTCAACCCCGCGATCCTCGAGGCCGGGACGGGCGCCGACGGCCACGTCTACGCGATCCCCGCCAAGAACGTGTACGGCGTCGGGCTGCACTACAACCGTGCGCTCTTCGAGTCCGCGGGGCTCGACCCCGACCAGCCGCCGACCACGTGGGACGAGGTCCGCGAGGACGCGAAGAAGATCGCGGACGCGAACCCCGGCGTCGCGGGCTACATGCAGATGTCGCAGAACAACACGGGCGGCTGGCAGCTCACGGTCAACACGTTCGCGCGCGGCGGCCGCACGCAGGAGGTCGCCGACGACGGGACCGCGACGTCGACGCTCACCAATGACGGCACCAAGGAGGCGCTCGAGTGGCTCCAGGCGATGCGCTGGGAGGACAACTCGCTCGGGAGTAACTTCCTCCTCGACTGGGGCACGATGAACCAGGCCTTCGCCGCCGGGCAGGTCGCGATGTACACGTCCGGTTCCGACGTCTTCACGTCGCTCGTGCAGACCAACGACCTCGACCAGTCCACCTACGGCCTCGCCGCGCTCCCGCTCGAGGGTGACGACGCGGGCGTCCTCACCGGCGGCACGCTCGCCGCGATGCCGGCGAACGTGGACGAGGCGAAGAAGGAAGCGGCCATCAAGTGGATCGACTTCTTCTACCTGGCCAAGCTCGTCGACGAGGACCGTGCCGTCGCGGACGCCGAGACGCTCGTCGCGAACGACCAGCCCGTGGGCACGCCCGTCCTGCCGATGTTCTCGCAGGAGCAGTACGAGCAGAACCAGGCGTGGATCGAGGACCTCATCAACGTGCCCCTCGACCAGATGACCGGCTACACGGACACGATGTTCGACCTGCCCCTCGTGGGTGAGCCGTCGCAGAAGACGCAGGAGATCTACGCCCTGCTCGACCCGGTCGTCCAGGCCGTCCTCACCGACGAGAACGCCGACGTGGACGCCCTGCTCGACCAGGTGAACACCCAGGCGCAGGCCCTGCTCGACCAGGGCTGAGCCCTGCAGGCCCGGGCCGGCCGGCAGCGCCCCCTGCCGGCCGGCCCGCATCCCGCCGGTGCCCGACGGCGCGACGCACCTCGCGTCGCCGGGCACCCTTCACCGCACGCTCACCGCACCCGGAGGACCGCCACCGTGACCGCCACCACCGCTCCGCCGCGGCGGGGACCCGCCGCCCACGCGCGGGCCGACCGCGACGGCCGACGCCGCAGCCCTGTGACGTGGTACCGCGGCGGCGGGCTGAGCAACCTCGTGTTCCTGCTCCCGCTCATCCTGATCTTCGGGGTCTTCTCGTGGTTCCCCATCGTGCGCGCGGTGGTCATGAGCTTCCAGGAGACGAACCTGGTGAGCGACCCGACGTTCGTCGGGCTGGACAACTTCCGCCAGGTGCTCGCCGACCCGCTGCTCCTCAAGGCCGTGCAGAACACGCTGTACTTCGCGTTCCTCGCGCTGCTGTTCGGGTATCCGATCCCGCTGGTCGCCGCGGTGCTCCTGCGCGAGGTGCGCCGGGGGCGCGGGCTGTACTCCGCCCTCGCCTACCTGCCGGTCGTCGTGCCGCCGGTCGTCGCGGTGCTGCTGTGGAAGTTCTTCTACAACGGCAGCCCGACCGGCGTCTTCAACACGATCCTCGGCTGGGTCGGCCTCGGCCCCTACCCGTGGCTCCAGGACGCCTCGACGGCGATGCCCTCGCTCGTGCTCGCCGCCACGTGGGCCGGTGCCGGCGGGACGATCATCATCTACCTCGCCGCCCTGACGAGCGTGCCCCCCGAGCTCTACGACGCCGCCGAGGTCGACGGCGCGGGGCTGTGGCGCAAGATCTGGCACGTCACGCTGCCGCAGCTGCGCGGCGTCCTGTTCATCACGCTCATCCTGCAGGTCATCGGGACCGCGCAGGTGTTCCTCGAGCCGTACCTGTTCACCGGCGGCGGGCCGAACAACGCGACGCTGACCGTCCTGCTGCTCATCTACCGCTACGCGTTCCAGAACAGCCTCGGCGGCGACTACGGCGCCGCGACCGCGCTGTCGCTCATGCTCGCGGCCGTCCTGGCCGTCTTCTCGCTGGTCTACTTCCGGCTCACCCGGTCCTGGAGCACGTCATGACCCTCTCGCCCACCGACAACCCGAGCGAGATCGGCGTCGTCTCGCAGGACTCCGCGGCCACGACGGACGCCGTCGACGACCCGGCGGGCACCGCGCGCCGCGCCGCCGAGGCGAGCCGCAACCGGCGCGAGGCCGACCGCCGCAGGCTCAGCAGACGTCGTCGCACGGTGCTCGACGGCGTCGAGGACCGTGGCGCGCTGTCCCAGGCCGACTGGCGCCGGCCAGGCATCTTCTGGGGCATGGGCTCGACCCACGTCCTGCTGCTCGTGCTCCTCGTCGTCGCGGGGCTCGGCCCGATGCTCCTGCTCGCGAAGTTCGCGGTCACGCCGACGCAGGACATCCTGCGCACCCCGATGGCGATCTTCCCGAACGGCGTCGCGTGGGACAACCTCGACCGCGCCTGGAACGACGTCCAGGTCAGCCGGTACTTCCTCAACACGATCTGGCTCGCCGCCGGGTCGTGGGCGTCGCAGATCGTCGTCGCGACGACGGGCGGCTACGCGCTGTCGGTGCTGCGCCCGCGGTACGGGAAGGTCGTGCAGGGGCTCGTGCTGTCGACGATGTTCGTCCCGGCCATCGTCCTGCTCGTCCCGCTGTACCTGACGATCCTCGACCCGCCGCTGCTCGGGCGGTCGCTCATCAACAGCTTCTGGGCCGTGTGGCTGCCCGCCGGGGCGAGCGCGTTCAACGTGCTGCTCGTCCAGCGCTTCTTCGACAGCCTCCCGCGCGAGGTGTTCGAGGCGGCCCGCGTCGACGGCGCGGGTCCGTACCGGCTCTTCTGGTCGATCGTCCTGCCGATGTCGCGGCCGATCGTCGGCGTGGTGTCGGTGTTCGCGGTCATCGCCGCGTGGAAGGACTTCCTCTGGCCGCTGCTCGTGCTCAAGGACCCGGCGATCCAGCCGCTGTCCGTGCGCCTGCCGTCCATCGAGGCGTCGACGGACCTCGGCGTGTTCCTCGCGGCGCTCGCGATCTCCACCCTCATCCCGGTCGCGCTCTTCCTCGTGTTCCAGCGCATGTTCCTCCAGGGCGCCGGCCTCGGGGGAGCGGTCAAGGGCTGACGTCACCCGCCCTCGCCCTCCCGCCGAACACGGGGTCGGCGACCAGATCACGACGGATCCGGTCGCCGACCCCGTGCTCGGCGGTCGGTGTGCCCGTGGTCGACACCGAGCCCGCGGATCTCAGCCGCGGCCCCGGCCCTGCATCGCGCGCAGCACCGCGTCGTGGACGTCGACGTTGCGCTGGGCGCCCGCGAGGCGCTCAGCGCCCGGGCCCTGGGCCGTGATCGGCGTGGCCTCGCCGGTGTGGCCGCCCGTGGTCCAGTCGACGGTGAACTGCAGGTCCGAGCCGGCGAGGTCGAACGGGCCGTCCTCCGCCGTCGCGCCCTCGCCGCCCTCGTCCTCGGGGTCGACGTTCTCGATCGCCAGTCCCCCCGTCGCGTGGTCGCCGACGACGAGGACGAGCGTGCCACGGTTGTTCTTCGCGAAGTCGAGCGCGAGCGCGACGGTCTCGTCGAGCGCCTGCCCCGCCTGGATCGTGCGCGTCGCGTTGCTGCGGTGCGCGAACTCGTCCACCGCCTCCTCCTCGACGAGCAGGAAGAACCCGTCGCGGTCGCGGGACAGCACGTCGAGCGCCTTCGCGGTCATGTCGACGAGCGGGACCTCGGGCTCGTAGAGGTCGCCCTCGCCCTCGTTGCGCTGCTCGAACATCTCCTCGTTCGCGAACAGCCCGAGGAGCTTGCGCCCGCGCGCGTCCGCGAGCCCGTCCGCGTCGCTCACGTACGTGTAGCCGAGCTCCTGCGCGCGCTCGACGAGGTTCCCGGCGGTGCCCTTGCTCTGCTCGGTCGGGTCCTTGGCCGGGTTGTCCTCCCACGCGCCCGGCTCGCCCGCCGGGTACCACCAGTCCTCGCCGCCGCCCAGCACGACGTCGGGCCGCGAGCTCTCCAGGAACTGGCGGGCGATCTCGCTCTGGTCGCCGCGGTCGGGGACGTGCGCCCCGAAGGCGGCGGGGGTCGCGTCGGTGACCTGCGCCGTCGTGACGAGCCCGGTCGCCTTGCCGGCGTCCCGGGCCGCCTCGAGGAGCGTCGGGACGGGGTTGCCGTCGACGTCGACGCCGACCGCCCCGTTGTAGGTGCGCACCCCTGACGCGAACGCCGTCGCACCGGCCGCGGAGTCGGTCACGGCCTCCTCGGGGTCCGCCGAGTCGGTGGTCGTCCAGCCCGCGTGCTCGAGCGAGTCCATCGCGAGCTGTCCGTCCTTGCCGACCGTCGCGAGCCGGATCAGCTCGCGGTGCGACAGGCCGAGCCCGTCGCCCTGGATGAAGATGACGTTGCGGGCGCGGTCGTTCCCGTGGCCGTGGCCGCCGCCCCGGTCACCGCCCCGGCCGTCGCCGCGGTCGCCCCCGCCGAACGGCAGGAGCATCACCAGTGCCGCGGCGGCCGCGACCCCCGTCGTCCCTGCGCTGAACCGTCCTCGTCGTGCCTGCATGAGCCTCCCCTTCCCACCGGCGCCGGCTCCGGCGCCGGCACGGCCGCCGCGGACGGGGTCGCCGTCGTCGCGGGGCGCGCCCGGCGGCGTCGGTGCCGCCGGGTCGCTCCCCACGCTAGGCACGGGTGGGGCACTGGCAAGCCGGGCGGGGTGGGGCGGTCACCAGCGGTTGTGGACCTCCTCCGCCCAGCCGACGAGCCCGTCGAACCGCACGGGCGCGGTCTCCCGGCCCGCTGCGCGACCGCCGACGCCCGGGACGAACTCGCCCGACCAGTGCCCGAAGCACTGGTCGGTCGACGACGCCACGACCCCGAGGTTCGTGCGCGTGACCTTGGTGTGGAAGGGCTCGAACGTCGCGTCGAGCCCGCCGCCCGTGACCCGCCAGGGGCGGTGCAGGTCGGCGGGGTCGTAGTCCCAGTCGAGCTCGTCGGGCAGGTGGTGCAGCCGGCCATCGACCACGACCGCGTTCTCGGTCGACCCCGTGCCGGCGGTCCACCCGCCGCCGACCTGGATCCCGACGACGCGCCCGTCGCTCTCGCCCGAGCCCGCGCCCCAGTTCCACCGCACGTCGTACGGCCAGCGGCCGCGCCCGTGGTCGAGCACCGCCCACGACGACCCGGCGGGCACGTCGACGGTCCGGCCGTCGACCCAGAGCGTGCCGCGCGCCGGGCGGGCCACGTCCTTCACCGTGTACTGGAAGCGCGTGTCGCTCCACGGCACGACGACGGCGAGCCGCTCGTGCCCGGGCGGCAGCTCGGCGACGACGTCGAACGAGACGTCCCGGGTCCGGGCGCGCAGGCGCGTGCCGTCGGCGACCTCGTCGAGGTCGATCGCGAGACCCCTCGCGCGCGCCCGCGCCGGGCCGTCCCCGAGCGTGCCCGGCAGCTCGACGCCGCGCGCCGGGACGACCGTCACGGCGCCGCCGTACGTCCGCCCCGTCTCGCGGTCCAGCACCCAGACCTCGTGCACCGCGGCGTAGTCGATCGACGAGACGGTGAGCGCGAGGACGTGGGTCGGCGTCATGACGCCCCAGTACTCCCAGCGCTTGTTGCGGCCGGTGTGGCGGCGCCCGTCGCGCGCGACGCCGTCCGTGTCGACGAGCGGCTGCCGCGCCCAGCCGACCGCCCGGCGGTCGAGGCGGCCGTCGGGCAGGGTGAGCGGCACGCGCTCGGTGATCTCCGGGAGCGTCACTGCTCCACCTCCACGTGGGTACGGTCCGGGTAGGGGCCCCGCGAGCGGGGACTCGCGAGTTTAGGGCCCGGGCACGGGCGCCCGGAACGAGGTGACACCGTGTCTCGTCAATGTCACGTCCGTCCTGGCCGGTTCCCGGCAGGCAGGGCCCGGTCGAGGTGCCATCATCGAGAGCATGCCCCCGTTCTCCCCCCAGGACGTCGCTGCCGACGGCGGGCCGGTCGGCGCGCCGGCCGCCGCGCCCGCGAGCGTCGTCGAGCCCCGTCCCGCCCCTGACCTTCGCCCCTACGACGCGCTCCTGCTCTACTCGTTCGGCGGCCCGAACAAGCCCGAGGACGTCGTGCCGTTCCTGCGCAACGTGACCGCCGGGAAGGGCATCCCCGACTCGCGTCTCGAGGAGGTTGGCGAGCACTACTACGGCTTCGGCGGCAAGAGCCCGATCAACGAGCAGAACCTCGCGCTCAAGGCGGCGCTGGAGGCCGAGCTCGCGCGCCGCGGCGTCGACCTGCCCGTCGTGTGGGGCAACCGCAACTGGGAGCCGTACACGAACGACGCCATCGACGAGCTCGAGGCGATGGGTGCGCGCAACGCCGTCGCGCTCGTGACGTCCGCGTACTCGTCGTACTCGGGCTGCCGCCAGTACCGCGAGGACCTCGCGGTCGTGCTCGACCGCCGCGGTCAGCTCGGCCCCGACGGCTCCACGGGCGTGCAGTTCGACAAGGTGCGCTCCTACTTCAACCACCCGGGCTTCGCGCAGGCGAACGTCGACGCCCTGCTCGACGGGTACGCCGCGCTCGCGCAGCAGGGCGGCGACGGCGCGGCCGCGCGGCTCGTGTTCGTCACGCACTCCATCCCGGACACGATGGAGGCGGCGTCGCGCATCTCCTTCGCGACGTACTCCGAGCAGCACCTCGACCTCGCGCGCGTGATCGTCGCCGAGGTCTCGTCCCGCCTGGGGCACGACGTCGCGTGGGACCTCGCGTACTGCTCGCGCTCGGGCCCGCCCAGCCAGCCGTGGCTCGAGCCGGACGTCAACGACCACCTCGAGGCGCTCGCGCAGGACGGCGTCCGTGACGTCGTGCTGTCGCCGATCGGTTTCGTCTCCGACCACATGGAGGTCGCGTACGACCTCGACACGGAGGCGCTGGAGACGGCAGCCGGGCTGGGGATGACCGCGGTGCGCGCCGGTACGGTGAGCACGCGCGAGCCGTTCGTGCGCGGTCTGGTCGACCTCCTCGTCGAGCGCGCCGCGATCGCCCGCGGCGAGGCCGTCGCGGAGGCGACCGTGGGCGATCTGCCGGCGTTCCGTTCCGTGTGCGCCCCGGGCTGCTGCCTGCGCCGCGACGGCGAGCCGAGCGGCGTCCCCGCGCTGTGCAGCACCGACGTCCACAGCTGAGCCCTACGGCCGAGAACCGAGAGGAACCCCGATGAACGACGCCGCGCGCGTCCCCGCGGACCACGAGCAGATCAACGCCTCCATCCGTTACACGATGTGGTCCGTCTTCGCGACGGCGGCGCCGCTGCCCGCCGACGCGGACGAGCGGGCCGGCCTCGTCGCCGACGCGCTGACCGCCGTCGGGGGCGGGGACGACCCCGCCGCGACGGAGGGAGACCTCGTCGTGCGCGGCTGGTACGACGTCGCGGGCCTGCGCTCGGACGCCGACCTCATGGTGTGGTGGCACGGCCCGACGATCGAGTCCGTCCAGGGCGCCTACCAGCGCCTGCGTGCGAGCGGTCTCGGCGCGCACCTCGAGCCCGTGTGGTCGAACGCCGCGCTGCACCGCCCGGCCGAGTTCAACCGCGGGCACGTGCCCGCGTTCCTCGCGGGCGAGGCGCCGCGCGACTACCTCAGCGTGTACCCGTTCGTGCGCTCGTACGACTGGTACCTGCTGCCCGACGCCGAGCGCCGCACGATGCTGCGCGACCACGGCCTCGCGGCGAAGGAGTACCCGGACGTCCGCGCGAACACGGTCGCGGCGTTCGCGCTCGGCGACTACGAGTGGATCCTCGCGTTCGAGGCGGACGAGCTGCACCGCATCGTCGACGTCATGCGCGAGCTGCGCGCGACCGAGGCGCGCCGCCACGTCCGCGAGGAGGTCCCGTTCTTCACGGGCCCGCGCACCACGCTCACCGCCTGGGCGGACCGCCAGCCCCTGGCCTGACCCCCGCACGGCGCCGAACACGGGTTCAGCGACCGGATCTCGCCAGATCCGGTCGCTGAACCCGTGTTCGGCGGTCTCGTCTCCCGTGCTCGACGGCGCCGGTCAGCCCGCCGGGACGGCCTGGTGGCCGCGGTGGCTCAGCGGGGACAGCTGCGCGTGCGAGCGCGAGCAGTGGCCCGACGAGAACGAGGACCGACAGCGCGGCGCGCAGGGTCGTGGTCATGGGCGTACCTCTCGCGAGGTGCCGCACCGGTGCGGCGGTCTGGCGCCGGAGCCGGGCGTCCCCGGATGCTCAGCAGGCTGAGCGATGCGACGGTGGATCCATGACCTCCGCAGCAACCTTCCCGGCCGGTGCCGTCCCCGCACCGGCTCCCTCCGACCGCGTCCGCCAGGTCGTGGTCCTCGTCGGGTCGCTCGTCGCCGCCGGGGCCGCGGCGTACGGCTCGGGGGCCTTCGGCGGGACGGCGATCGAGGACGCGTCCGGCGGGGCGCTCTCCGCCGAGGCGACGCCGGTCGCACCCGACAACCCCGCGTTCCGCATCTGGTCCCTCATCTACCTGGGGCTGTTCGTCTTCGCCGTCTACCAGGTGCTGCCGCGGCACGCGACGAGCCCGCGACTGCGTGCGACGGCCTGGTGGGTCCTGGCCTCGATGGTGCTCAACGCGGCGTGGATCGGCGTCGTGCAGGCGGGCTGGGTTCCGGTCAGCGTCGCCGTCATCGCCGCGCTGCTCGCCGTCAACGCGGCGCTCGTGGTCCGGCTCGTGCGGCACGCGCCCGGGTCGACGGCGCAGGCGGTCGTGCTCGACGGCACGATCGGTCTCTACACCGGCTGGGTGAGCGTCGCGACCCTCGCGAACGTCGCCGCGGCGCTCGCGGACGCCGGCGTGGGCGACCTCGGTCTGGGCGCCACCGGCTGGTCGGTGGTGCTCGTCGTGCTCGCGGCCGCGCTGTCCGTCGCGTGGGCCGTCTTCGTCGCCGGGCGTCGCGCGCTCGCGCTGGGGATCGGCCTCGCGATGTCCTGGGGCCTCGCCTGGATCGCCGTCGCCCGGTTCCAGGGCCCGCTCGGGGACACGACCGTCGCCTGGACGGCGGTCGGCGCGTCCGCGGTGGCGCTCGTCGCGGCCGTCGTCGCCGCTGCCCGGCCCCGGCGCGGCTGACCCTCGGTCTCCGCGCCGCTCCGAGCAGGGGTCGAGCCGCGTTCGAGCACGGGGTCCGCGACCGGACCGGGCTGATCACGGTCGACGACCCCGTGCTCGGCTCGCGCGTGCCCGACGCGGAGCCGGGCTGGTGGCGTCAGGGGTACAGGCCGCGGATCTGATGAGCCTCGGCGACGCGCTGGACGCCGATGACGAGCGCGGCGTCGCGCAGGCTCAGCTCCTCGCGGCGCGCGAGACCTGCCACCTCGTCGTACGCGTGGAGCATGCGGTGCTCGAGCTTCTCGCCGATCTCCTGCTCGGTCCACCAGTACGCCTGGTTCGCCTGCACCCACTCGAAGTAGGAGACGACGACGCCGCCCGCGTTCGCGAGCACGTCCGGCACGACGGTGACGCCGTTGCTCGCGAGGACGCGGTCGCCCTCGGCCGTCGTCGGCCCGTTGGCGCCCTCGACGACCCACCGGGCGCGCACGGCCCGCGCGGTGTCCCCGTCGAGCACACCCTCGACCGCGGCGGGGACCAGCACGTCGACCTCGAGCGCGAGCAGCGCGTCGTTGTCGACAGGGTCCGCGCGGTCGAACCCGACGACGCTGCCCGTCGCGTCGACGTGCTCGGCCAGTGCGCGCACGTCGAGACCGTCGGGGTCGTGCACGCCCCCGTACTGGTCGGACACCGCGACGACGCGCGCCCCGCGCGCCGCGAACAGCGCCGCCGCGTGCGACCCCACCTTGCCGAAGCCCTGGATCGCGACGCTCACGTCGGTCAGCGGCACGCCCGCCTCCTCGAGGGCCGCTGCGGTGACGTGCACGACCCCGGCGCTCGTCGCCGTCGTGCGCCCGAGCGAACCACCCACGGTGATCGGCTTGCCCGTGACGACGGCCGGGATCGTGTAGCCCTGGTTCACCGAGTACGTGTCCATGACCCAGGCCATGGTCCGCTCGTTCGTGCCCATGTCGGGCGCCATGATGTCCCGCTCCGGGCCGATCACCGGCATGATCTCCGACGTGTACCGGCGCGTGACGCGCTCGAGCTCGGCCTCGGAGTAGCAGCGCGGGTCGATCGCGACGCCGCCCTTCGCGCCGCCGTAGGGCAGGTCGACGATGGCGCACTTCCACGTCATCCACATCGCGAGCGCGCGCACCTCGTCGACGTCGACGCTCGGTGCGTACCGGAGCCCGCCCTTGCCGGGCCCGCGCGAGACGTTGTGCTGCACGCGGTAGCCATGGAACAGGACGGTGCGGCCGTCGTCGCGCCGCAGCGGCACGGCGACGTTCACCTCCCGGCGCGGGGTCGCGAGCATCTGGTGCAGGCCGTCGTCGTAGCCGAGGAAGTCGACCGCGTCGGCGAGCTGCGCGTGCGCGGTGTCGAGCGCGGTGGCGGGGGCGTTCGCGGCCTCGGCGGACGGTCGGCGGGTGCTGCGCGCCGGGTCGGTGCGGGGAGTGGGGTCGTTCGGGGTGGGGCCGCCGCTCGTGGTGGCGGGCGGCACGGACGTCGTCGTCACGGTTCCTCCGGTTCGAGGTTCTCCTCGGTGCCGCGGGGGTGTGCGGCACCGAGGGCCACGCTACCGCCGGCGCGTGCGCTCGCCGCTCACGCGCGGCGGCCGTGCCCCAGGGCGTCGATCGCCGCGATCTCGTCGGACGTGAGGGAGAACCCCGTGACCTGGAAGTTCGCCTCGATGCGCGACGGCGTCACGGACTTCGGGATGACGACGAACCCGTGGTCGAGGTGCCAGCGCAGCACGACCTGGGTGGGCGTGACGCCGTGCGTCGCGGCGACCTCGGCGAGGACGGGCGCGTCGAGGTCGGTGCGCTTGAACGGGCTGTAGCCCTCGAGCACGACGCCGCGCTGCGCGAGCTCGTGCGCGAGGCGGTGGTCGTAGTCGGCGGGGCTCCACGGGATCTGGTCCACCGCGGGCGCCTCGCCGACCTGGTCGGAGAGGACGTCCACCTGCTCGACGGAGTAGTTGCTCACCCCGATCGAGCGCGCCTTGCCCTCGTTCCGCAGCTCGACGAACCGCTCCCACACCCACGGCGACGCCTCGCCCGACGGCGGCCAGTGGATGAGCCAGAGGTCGACGTGGTCGGTGCCGAGGTCGCGGAGCGACGCCTCGAGCGTCTCGCGCTCGCGGCCCGCGGCGTCGGGCGGGAGCTTGGTCGTGACGAAGACGTCGTCGCGGTCGACCGAGGACGCGGCGAGCGCCCGGCCCACCTGCGCCTCGTTGCCGTAGCCGGTCGCCGTGTCGACGTGGCGGTAGCCGACGTCGAGCGCGTGGCGGACGGCGCGGTAGGCGTCGTCGCCCTCGGACTGCCAGGTGCCGAGGCCGAGCAGCGGCATGGTGCCGCCGGGCAGGTCGACCGTCGGGACGGCCGCGGGGGAGGTGTCGGGGGAGGTCATGGTGCCAGTCTCCGTGCCCGACGCCGTCGCTCGCCACCGCGACGCGTCCGGGCCGGTCGCGGGGCGGGGCCGCCGAACCCGGTGCTGCACGTCACCGTCGTCGCCCAGCCCGGGGTTGCGGGGCAGATCGGGGCGTCGGTGCCCGGGATCCCCGGGTTCGGCCAGTCCCCGTGTCGAGCCCGGGGTCGCCAGGCACCTCTGGCCGTCGGTGCCCGGGATCCCCGGGTTCGGCGGCGGCCGGTCCGTGCCGCCGGGCTCAGCGGCGGGTACGACGGCGGTACTGCGCCGGAGTCTCGCCCGTGAGCCGCGCGAACGTCCGCGTGAACGACGGCTGGTCGTAGAACCCGCTCTCCGCCGCGACGGTGCCGATCGGCGCCTCGCCCGTGGCGAGCAGCCGGGTCGCCCGGTCGACGCGGGTGCGCAGCACGAGCTGGCGCGGCGTGACGCCGTACACGCGCCGCACGCGCCGGTCGAGCACCGCGGGGGTGGACCCGGCCGCGTCGGCGAGCCGGGCGGTCGTCCAGCGCGCCCCCAGGTCCGCCTCGACCGCGGCGACGAGCGCCGCCATCGAGTCCATCGTCGCGTCGTCGGCGGCGCCCGCGCGCAGGTCGTGCGAGACGGACACGATCCCGGCGAGGCGACCCGCGGCGTCGTGCACCGGCAGCTTGGAGGTGAGGAACCAGCCGGACGTGCCGCCGAGCCGGCGGATCCGCTCGAGCTCTCCGCGCAGGGCGCGCCCGCGCAGGACCTCCGCGTCCTGCTGCTCGTAGCGCTCCGCGAGCTGCGGGACGAAGAGGTCGCGCGCCCGGCGCCCCAGCACCGCGCGGCGCGAGCGCTCGTTCGTGCGCGCGACGAACACGGGGTTGACCGCGACGTAGCGCCCCGTGACGTCCTTGGCGCAGAACATCGTGTCCGGCAGCTCGTCCATGAGCGCGACCATCGCCGGGCTCAGGGCGGCCAGCAGGACCGCGCCCTCGGGCCACGTGTTGTCGCGAACGGGTGCCATGTCGACCCGGATCGTACAAGACGAGTCACGGCGACCCGAGGCACCCTGGAGGGATGAGCAACGACGCGCCCACCCGGTCGCTCCCCACCCCCGGAGCCGCCGCGGACACGACCACCAGGTCCGGCCCGGCGTCCCCGGAGGACCTCGTCGACGAGGCCGCCGCCCTGGCCCGCACCTGGCTCGCGGCGAGCGAGAGCGCCGGTGACGCCCGTGCCCGCAGGACGGCCGAGCGGCTCGGCGCGCTCGTCGCCGACCCTGCGGGCCTCGAGCTCGCGGTCCGGTTCGTGGACGACGTCGCACGCCCCCGGGACGTGCACGTCGCCGCCCGTGCGCTCGGGCGCCTCGGCGAGCTCGCCGGCAGCGCCGGGTCGTTCCTCGGCCCGGTCGACCGGACGCTGCTGCGGGTCGGGGCGGGCGTCGCCACCGTGCTGCCGCGCGTCGTCGTGCCGGCTGCGCGCGTGCGGCTGCGCCAGCTCGTCGGGCACCTCGTGGCCGACGCCGGTTGTGGCCTCGGTCCGCACCTCGCCCGCACGCGCGCCGAGGGGTACGCGCTCAACGTCAACCTCCTCGGCGAGGCGGTGCTCGGCGAGGCGGAGGCCGACGCGCGGCTCGAGCGCACGCTCGCGCTGGTGCGGCGTCCGGACGTGGACTACGTGTCGGTCAAGGTCTCGTCGGTCGCGTCGCAGCTCGTCACGTGGGACCTCGACGGGTCGTGCGAGCGCGTCGTCGAACGGCTCCTGCCGCTGTACCGCGCGGCCCGCGGCCACGGGGTCTTCCTCAACCTCGACATGGAGGAGTACAAGGACCTCGCCCTGACGACGGCGGTCTTCCGCGAGATCCTCGCGCACGACGACCTGCGCGGGCTCGAGGCCGGCATCGTGCTCCAGGCGTACCTGCCCGACGCCCTCGGCGCGCTCGACGGCCTCACCCGGTTCGCGACCGAGCGCGTCGCCGCCGGGGGAGCACCGATCAAGGTCCGCCTCGTCAAGGGAGCGAACCTCGCGATGGAGGCCGTCGAGGCCGAGCTCCACGGGTGGGAGCAGGCGCCGTACCCGACCAAGCCCGACGTCGACGCGAACTACGTCCGCCTCCTCGACCACGCGCTGCGCGCGCCGCGCACCGACGCGGTCCGCATCGGCGTCGCGAGCCACAACCTGTACCACGTCGCGCTCGCGGTGCTCCTCGGTCGCGCCCGGGGCGTGAGCCACGCGCTGGACGTCGAGATGCTCCAGGGGATGGCGCCCGGCGAGGCGCGCGCCGTGCGCGACGAGGTCGCGGCCGACCGCGTCGACACCGGTCCGCACGCCGGGCGGGGCGGTCGCGTCGTGCTGTACACGCCGGTCGTGCACGACGAGGACTTCGACGTCGCGATCTCCTACCTGGTGCGCCGGCTCGAGGAGAACGCCGCCGAGCAGAACTTCCTGCACGCCATGTTCGCGCCCGACGGGACTGCCGCGGGCGACCCGATGGAGCACCAGGAGGCCGCGTTCCGTGCGTCCGTGCGCCGCGGGGCGCACGTCGACCACGACTCCGTGACGCCTCGCCGCCGGCCCCGCGCGGAGCCGACCTCCGCCGTCGGGCAGGACGCGGGCGCCGAACCCGGGGTTGCGGGTCACGACTCGCCCGCCGAACCCGGGGTTGCGGGTCACCACGCGGCCGAAGTGACCCCGAACCCCGGGCTCGGCAGCGAGGGGTGGGCCCCCGAAGAATCCGCGGGCCGGGGTTTCGCGAACGCCCCCGACACCGACCCCGCGGTCGCGGCGTCGCGCGCGTGGGCGCGCCGGGTCACCGGTCCGGGCGCGGGGTACGTGCCCGTCCGCGCGCCCGAGCTCACGTCCACGGCCCAGGTGGACGACGCCGTCGCGACCGCCGTGCGCGCGGGTACCGCCTGGTCGCGGGTCGTGCCCACCGCGCGCGCCGCGGCGCTGCGCGCCGTCGCCCGCCGCCTCGAGGCGGCCCGCACCGACCTCGTCGTCGCGATGGTGCACGAGCCGGGCAAGACCGTCGCCGAGGCCGACCCCGAGGTGAGCGAGGCCGTCGACTTCGCGCGCTACTACGCGCGCTCGGCCGAGGAGCTCGAGCACGTCCCCGGGGCCCGGTTCACGCCCGACGGCGTCACGCTCGTCACCCCGCCCTGGAACTTCCCCGTCGCGATCCCCGCCGGCGGCGTGCTCGCGGCGCTCGCGGCGGGGTCGGCCGTCCTCGCCAAGCCCGCGCCGCCGACGCCGCGCTGCCTCGAGGTCGTCGTCGAGGCGGTCCGCGCGGGGCTGCGTGACGCGGTCGTCGCGTCCCCGGCCGCCTTCGAGGGCCTCGACGAGCGCTCGGTCGTCGACGTCGTGCAGTACCTGCGCGTCCCGGACGACGAGCTCGGCACCCACCTCGTCACGCACGACGACGTCGCGCGCGTCGTGCTCACGGGGTCCATCGAGACGGCGCGGCTCTTCGCCGGGTGGAAGCCGTCCCGGCCCGTGCTCGCCGAGACGTCGGGCAAGAACGCCCTGGTCGTCACGCCGTCGGCCGACCTCGACCTCGCCGTGGCGGACCTCGTGCGCTCGGCGTTCGGGCACGCGGGGCAGAAGTGCTCCGCCGCGTCGCTCGCGATCCTCGTCGGCTCGGCGGGCGACGCGCGCACCGAGACCGGCCGGCGGGTGCGCCGCCAGCTGGTCGACGCCGTGCGGTCCCTCGCGGTCGGTCCGGCCACCGACGTCTCGACGACCATGGGTCCGCTCACGGAGCCAGCCACGGGCAAGCTGCTGCACGCCCTGACGACCCTCGAGCCGGGGGAGTCGTGGCTCGTGCGGCCCCGCCTGCTGGACGGCGGGCCGGACGCGGAGGGCCGGCTGTGGACGCCCGGTCTCAAGGAAGGCGTGGCACCCGGGTCGCCGTTCCATGTCACCGAGTACTTCGGTCCCGTGCTCGGCATCATGACCGCGGCGACCCTCGACGAGGCGGTGGCGTTGCAGAACGCCGTCCCGTTCGGCCTCACCGGGGGTATCCACAGCCTCGACGACGACGAGGTCGCGCGCTGGCTCGACGCGGTGCAGGTGGGCAACGCGTACGTCAACCGGCACATCACCGGGGCGATCGTGCAGCGGCAGTCGTTCGGGGGCTGGAAGCAGTCGGCCGTCGGACCGGGCGCGAAGGCGGGCGGTCCGAACTACGTCGCGCAGCTCGGCCGCTGGTGCGACGCGACCGAGGAGGCCGGCTCCCGGGCGGTCCCGTCGTCGTCGGGCACGGACGACGACGGCGTGCCGCCCGCGCGCGACACGTCGCCGGAGGCGTGGCTCGCGTGGGCAAAGGCCGACGACGCGCGTTGGTGGGAGCAGGAGTTCTCCGTGGGCCACGACCCGTCGGGCCTGCACGCCGAGTCGAACGTGTTCCGGTACCGGCCGGTCGACCTGCTCACCGTCCGCCCGGGAGCGGACGCGCTGCCCGTCGAGGTCGAACGCGTGCTGCACGCCGCGCGGACCGCGGGCGTGCCCGTGGTGGTGCTGCCCGCGACCGGCGACGCCGCGGTGACCGACGCGGAGCTCGCGCGCCGCGTCGCGACCGGCGGGATCCGGGGGCGGGTCCGCGTCGTCGGCTCCGCCCCTGGCCTGCGCGAGGCGGCCGCAGGACGCGTCGGCGAGGTGACGGTGCTCGACCACCCCGTCGTCGCGAGCGGCCGCCGCGAGCTGCTGACGGTGCTCCACGAGCAGGCCGTCAGCCGCACGACGCACCGGTACGGCCACGTGCGGCGCTGACCGGGGGCCCGCGCCGCTACGCCGTCGAGACGGCCACCGCCCCGGCGTCGCGGAACGCGCGCAGGCGCTCGGCCTGCTCGGCGACGGCACCGGTGAGCGCGTCGTCCCAAGGCGCCCACGGGTCCGTGAGGACCGTGAGCCGTCGGCCCGACGTGCGTGGCCGCCACGTGCCGACGACCTCGCCGTCGGCGAGCACCGCGCCGGGCCGACCGAGGACGGGCCACAGGTCCCGGGCGCGCGCGTCGTCGCGGACGAGGGTCTGGCGGTCGCGGAGCTGGAGGTATGGGTCGTACGGGCCGACGAGCCGGACCGTGGGCGTGCCGCCCGCGCCGCGAGCCTCGCGCAGGCGGTGCGCGGCTCCCGCGACCCGCTCGGCGTCCTCGGCGAGGACCCATCGCTCGACGGGCCGTGCGCCCTCCGGCGCGGCCCCGGCGACCTCGACCCGCACCGCGTCCTCCGGCCAGCGGGCGCGCACGTCCTTGACGGGCGCGTCGAGGAACGCCGCGGCGTCGCGCACACTCGCGCCGGGAAAGAAACGGAGGTAGCCGCGCACGACGTCGAGGCGCGGCTCGGCCTCGCCCCCCAGCCGGGCGTACCGCGGCGGGTCGAGGCCGGCGACGCGGCGCAGGACCGGCGGGGACGTGCCCGGCTCGAGCTCGAGGCCGGCCTGGAGCGCCGCGAGCCGGAAGGTCTGCTCGTAGCTGTGGGTCGCGCCGCACGGGCGGCACCAGCGCAGGAACGGCTCGGCCAGGAGCGGGGTGAGCCGGGTAGAGAGGTCGCCCTTGACGGTCGGCTCGACCACGATCTCGCGCTCGAGGTCGGCCTCGGTGCGCAGGGCGTCGAGCACGTCGATCCCGGCCGCGCGCAACGGCTTGCTCGCGTCGTAGACGCGCTTGGCGGCGTCGGCCTCCGAGAGCGGCGCCGTCGCCACGGCGACGCCCGCGAGGTCTGCGCGCCGGTACGCGTGCGGCGCCCCGCGCAGGGTCCACGCGAGAGCCAGCCCGCCCGGCAGGGTGCCGGGCCCGGCGGGAGGCGTGCCTCGGACGGCGAGCGCCCACGCCGCGCCGTCGGGACCGGTGTCCTGCACGCCCAGGTCGAGGACGGCGACGTCGGTGGCGGAGGCCGCGGACCCGGGGGCGCGGTCGAGCCCGTGGGCGTGCCAGCGCGCGGTGAGGACGTCCGCGCGCGTGACGGCGACCGGTGCGGGTCCTGACGTGCTCACGGTGCCACGCTACGGCCCGCCACCCACGCGCGGCGGGGCGGTGTCAGACGGAGTCGCGCTCGATGAGCACCGGGGCGAGCACGTGCGACTGGATGCGGTCGTGACGCCCGGCGACGAGGTCGAGCAGGAGGTCCGTCGCGCCGTGCACCATCTCGACCATCGGGTTCTGGACCGTGGTGAGCGGGGGCGACGTGCTCGCCGCGTTCGTGAGGTTGTCGAAGCCGACGACCGAGACGTCCTGCGGGACGCGGCGCCCGTGCGCGGCGAGGACGCGCAGCGCCCCCTCGGCCATGAGGTCGGACGCGACGAACAGCCCGTCGACGTCGGGGTGGTCTGCGAGGATCCGCTCCATGGCGCTCGCGCCGCCCGCAGCCGCGAAGTCGCCGATCTCGACGGCGTCGTCGGACAGTCCGGCCGCGCGCAGCTCCTCGCGCCACCCGGCCAGCCGGTCGACGCCCGCCGTCATGTCCTGCGGCCCGGCGATCGTGGCGATGCGCCGGCGTCCGGCCTCGACGAGGCGCCGGGCGGCGAGCCGGCCGCCCTCGACGTTGTCGACGTCGACGTACAGCAGGTCCGGGGTCGGGTGGAACGGGCGGCCGACGAAGACCGCGGGCAGGCGGGCGGTGACCAGCGCCTCCTCGAGCTCGTCGTCCCGGTGGTGGGACGCGACGATCGCGCCGTCGACGTGACCGCTGCTGAGGTACCGCACGATGCGGCCCGGCTGCTCGTCGGGACGGGCGAAGAGCAGGACGAGCTGCAGGTCCGTCCCCCCGAGCGACGCGCTCACGCCGCGCATCGTGCCGGCGAGGAACGGGTCGGTGAGGATGCGCTCGTCGGGCTCGGGCACGACGAGCGCGATCGAGTCCGTGCGGCGCGTCACCAGGGAGCGCGCCGCACGGTTCGGCGTGTAGCCCAGCTGGGCGACGGCGGCGTCGACGGCGGCCTGCGCCTCGGGCGACACGCGCAGACCACCGTTGATCGCGCGCGACGCCGTCGAGCGCGAGACGCCCGCCGTCTGGGCCACCTCGTCCAGTGTCGGCGCGGATCGCAGGCTGTTCATCAGCACAGTATCGCGTGCCCGACCCTCGATCCGTGCCGATTCGACGCCCACCGTGCCGTCACTCCTCGGCCGAGGTGCGCGCGGGCGCGCCCTCGCGTGCGGGGACGGCGTTGTCGCGCGCGACCTGCGCGTACCAGCGTCCGCTGGCCTTGACGGTGCGCTCCTGCGTCTCGTAGTCGACGCGGACGATCCCGAACCGCTTCGTATAGCCCAGGGCCCACTCGAAGTTGTCGAGCAGCGACCACGCGAAGTACCCGCGCACGTCCGCACCGGCGTCGATCGCGTCGCGCGTCGCCCGCAGGTGCGCGTCGATGAACTCGAGGCGGTCCTGGTCGTCCACGGAGCCGTCGGCGGCGACCTTGTCGGGGTAGGCCGCGCCGTTCTCCGTGATGTACATCGCGACGCCGCGCGGACCGGTGAAGTCCGCCTGCAGGCGCGTGAGCAGGCGCGTCAGCCCTTCCGGCTGCACCTCCCAGCCCATGTCCGTGCGGGGCAGCCCGCGCGAGTGGTCGTGCACGCCGTCGGCCGCGGGGAACGGGGACGACGTCTCGCGGACCGGCGCGCCGGCCGGAGCCTCGTCGCGCACGCCCTCGGGGCGCGTGCCGCCGCCCGTGCCGTCCGCGGGCTGCGGGTGGCCCGAGACCGCGCCGCCGTTGTAGTAGTTCACGCCGAGCGTGTCGATCGGCGTGGAGATGATCTCGAGGTCGCCGTCCTTCACGTGGTCGAGGAGGCCGTAAGGCGCGACGTCCTCGAGGACGTCCGCCGGGTACTCGCCGTGGAAGACCGGGTCGAGGAAGATGCGGTTGAACTGGCCGTCGATGCGACGGGCGGCGTCGACGTCCGCCGGGTCGTCGGGGTTCACCGGGTCGGAGACCGTGAAGTTGAGGGTCAGCCCGAGGTTCGCGTCCGCGTCGCGCTCGCGCAGTGCCTGCACCGCGAGGCCGTGGCCGAGCAGCAGGTGGTGGGCTGCGGCGAGGCCGTCCTCGCGGGAGCGGCGGCCCGGCGCGTGCACACCCGAGGTGTAGCCGAGGAAGGCGGAGCACCAGGGCTCGTTGAGGGTCGTCCAGACGCCGACGCGGTCACCCAGCGCCTCGTGCATCGTCACCGCGTACTCGGCGAAGAGGTAGGCGGTCTCGCGGGACGTCCAGCCGCCCTTCTCCTCGAGGGCCTGCGGCAGGTCCCAGTGGTAGAGCGTGAGCCACGGCAGGAGGTCCGCCTCGAGGAGCTCGTCGACGAGACGGTCGTAGAACGCGAGGCCCGCCGGGTTGACCGCGCCGCCGTCGGGACGCACGCGCGCCCACGACGTCGAGAAGCGGTAGGCGCCGAGGTGCAGGTCGCGCATGAGCGCCACGTCCTCGCGGTACCGGTGGTAGTGGTCGCACGCGACCATGCCGTCGTCACCGTTCACGACGGCGCCCGGCACGCGGGCGAACGCGTCCCACACGGAGTCCGTGCGGCCGTCGGTGTGCCCGGCGCCCTCGATCTGGAAGGCGGCCGTGGCCGCACCCCACAGGAAGCCCTGCGGCATCTCCACGCGACCGGTCGCGGTCGCCGGGTTCGGCAGGAGGGGTGCGGACGGGACGAAGCTGGTCATGGGTCGATTGTCCTTCGGAGGTCGAGGAAGGGCGCGCGGGCGGGCTCGTCGGCCCGCCCGCGCGACGGTCGTCCGCGCGTGCGCGGTGGCGCCCGGGGCGTCAGCCCTTGACGGCGCCTTGCATGATGCCCGCCACGAGCTGCCGGCCGGTGAAGATGAAGATCACGATCAGCGGCAGCGTCACCAGGAAGATCCCGGCCATGACGAGCGAGTAGTCGACGAAGAAGTTCGCCTGGAGCGACCGCACCACGAGTGGCAGGGTCGGGTTGTTCTGGTTGAGCACGATGGACGGCCAGAAGAAGTTCGTCCACTGCTGCACGAAGGTGAACAGGCCGAGCATCGCCGCCGCCGGCCGCGCCGCAGGGAGGGCGATCGACCAGAACGTGCGGATCATCGACGCGCCGTCGACGCGGGCCGCCTCGATGAGCTCGTACGGCAGGGCCTCGCCCAGGTACTGGGTCATCCAGAACACGCCGAACGCCGTGACGAGCGCGGGCACGATCACGGCCTGCAGCTTGCCGATCCAGCCGAGGTCCGACATGAGGATGTACATCGGGATGACGCCGAGCTGCGTCGGGACGGCCATCGTCGCGATGACGAACACGAGCAGCGGGCCGCGACCGCGGAACCGCAGCTTCGAGAACGAGAAGCCGGCGAGCGTCGAGAAGAGGACGACCGAGAGCGACGTGAGCACCGCTATGACCACCGAGTTCCAGGCGGCCTTCCAGAAGTTGATCGCGTCGGAGCCGATGACGTCCGAGAACCGGTCGAACAGGCTCGCGTCCGGCAGGAGCTGCGGCAGCGCGCTGCGCGAGATCTCCTCCGGCGTGGAGGACCCGAGGACCAGGGTGAAGTAGATCGGGAACACCGAGACCAGCAGGACGATGCCCAGGATCGTGTACGTGACCCAGCGCGGGCGGCGCTGGAGCCCGCCGGCGTTCTTGCCGGCCCGGCGTCGGGCGGCGGCGCGGGCAGCGCCCGGCCCGGCGGTCTGGGCGATGACGGGGACGGAGCTCATCGCTTCCTCCGGTCGGTGGTGCTGGGCGCGGCGTCGGCCGCGGCCTCCTGCTGGACGGTCATGGCGCGCTCGGCGCGCAGGCGCTTCTGCGCCTCCTGGCGGCGCCGGGCCCACCGTGGCGGGCGAGGCTGGGCGTTCGACGTGGAGATCCGCCGGGTGACGAGGAAGTTGACCATCCCGATGAGCAGGATGAGGAGGAACAGCAGCCAGGCGACGGCGGCAGCACGGCCGAAGTTCTTCTGGTTGCCCCACGCGACGTCGTAGAGGTAGAGGACGGTGGTCATCCACTGGCGGTCGGCGCCGCCCAGGCCCTGCGCGTCGTACATGCGCGGCTCGTCGAAGATCTGCAGGCCGCCGATGGTCGACGTGATGACCACGAAGATGATGGTGGCCCGGATCTGCGGGACGGTCACGGAGAAGAACTGGCGCACCCGGCCGGCACCGTCGATGATCGCGGCCTCGTACAGCTCGCGCGGCACGGCCTGCATCGCGGCGAGGAAGATCAGCGCGTTGTAGCCGGTCCACCGGAAGTTCACCATCGAGGCGATGGCGACGTGGCTCGCGAAGGCGTCGGCGTGCCACCGGACGGGGTCGATGCCGACGACGCCGAGGATCTCGTTGATGAGCCCGTACTGGTCGGCGAAAAGGCGCCCGAAGATCATCGAGACGGCGACCGGTGCGACGACGTAGGGGAGCAGGACGCCCATGCGCCAGAAGGTCGCGGTGCGCAGGTTCTGGTCGAGCAGCGCGGCGATCGCGATGGCGGCGATCACCTGGGGGACGGACGACAGCACGAAGATCGACAGCGTGTTCCGCAGCGACTTCCAGAACGTGGGCTGCGCGAGCACGTCGGTGTAGTTCTGCAGGCCGACGAAGTCGCCCTGGCCGCCCAGCAGGTTCCAGTCGAAGACCGACACCACGGCGGTGTACGCGAGCGGGAAGAGCCCCGTGATCGCGAACAGGATGAAGAACGGCGAGATGTAGAGGTACGGCGAGAGCTTGACGTCCCAGCGGCTGAGGCGCTGGGAGAAGCCGACGCGGCGCGGCGCGCGCTCGGTCGGCCGGGGGAGCCGGGGCGAGGGCTGGGTGGGCGAGAGGACGGCCATGTGAGGTTCCTGGGCTGCTGGGCGGCTGCTGGTGCGGGACCAGACGGGGACGCGGGCGGGGCCGGGGCGGCACGTCGTGCCGCCCCGGCCCCGTCAGGTCACAGGCCCAGGTCCTGGAAGGACTGGAGCGTCTTCTGCCACGAGGCGGCGGCGTCGTCGGTCTTCTCGACGTCGACGCGCTTGATGCCGTCCTGGACGGCGGTGTGGATCGCGAAGTAGTTCGCGCCCTTGAACGGTGCGCCGTCGATCGCGAGGGCACGGTTCACGAAGATCTCACCGACGGGGGCCTCGTTGAAGAAGTCGTTCGTGAAGGACTGCACGGCCTCGGAGGACTGCGCCTCGAGCTGCGACGGGAAGGTGCCCGCGTTCTCGAAGGCGGTCGTCTGCTGGGCGGGGTCCGTCAGCCACGCGGCGAGCTCCTTGGCCGCCTCGGCGTTCGGGCCAGAGGCCGGGACCGTGAGGAACGAGCCGCCCCAGTTGAGGCCGCCGCCGGGGAAGACGTCCGCGACGTTCCAGCCGGTGACGCCGCCCGAGCGCTCCTCGACCGGTCCGGTCATCCACGCCGGGCAGATCATGGTCGCGAAGCCGTCGTTCTGGAACGCGGCGTCCCAGTCGGCCGACCACTGCTCGAGGCCTGCGGAGAGCCCGTTCGTCGTGGACTGCTCGACGACCGTGTCGTAGATGTCGATGATCGGCTGGTTCGCCGCGAGGTCCTTGGGCGTACCGTCGGACTCCTCGTAGGCGTTGTCGATCTGGTTGACCATGCCCTGCGAGATGGACATCGCCGAGTCGTACCAGGCGGCGTCGCTCGCGGCGACGAACGTCGCACCCGCGGCGAAGTAGTCGTCCCACGTCGCGTCCTCGCCGCCGAGGAGCTCCGCCACCGCGGCGGGGTCCGTCGGGAGGCCGGCTGCCTCGAACAGGTCCTGGCGGTAGCAGATCGCGCTCGGCCCGATGTCGGTGCCGTAGCCGATGACCTTGCCGTCCGTCGTCGTCGCCTGCTGGACCTTCCAGTCCACCCAGCGGCCGTCCAGGGCCGGGTCGGCGAGGTCGGTGAAGAGGTCGGGGTACTGCATGAGCTCGGGGAGCCAGTCGACCTCGATGGCCTCGATGTCCGCGAGGCCCTCGCCACCGGCGGCGAGCTTGGTCGTGAGGTTGGTGCGCGCGTCCTCGGACTTGGCGGCCTTGGTCTGCTTCACGGTGACGTTCGGGTGGGTCTCCGAGTACGCCGCCAGGAGCTCGTCCGTGTAGCCGAAGTCGTTGAACGTGGCGACGGTGAGGGTGATCTCGCCGTCGGCGGAGGCGGTCTCGTCGTCCGAGCCGGAACCGCTCGAGCACGCGGTGAGGGTGAGGGTGATGGCCGCGAGGCCCGCGACGGCGGCAATCGCCTTGCGGGGCCGGCGGGTCGTACGGGTGCTGCTCAGCACGGTGACTCCCTTGTCGGTGGGGCGGGATCGTGGCAGCGCTCCCACGACTGAGTGGTAGCGCTTCCACACAACGGCCTGATCGTGCTGTCCCGGGAGAACCCGTGTCAAGCGCCGACCCCCGCCCTGCCGCGGTGGTCGCGCTCCCACCCGCGTGTCCTCCCAGGTCAGGGCGTTGCGGGCGCGTTCACCGAGACGCCCTGGGTCCCAAATCGTTACCGGTTCGAGACCGGTGCACGGGGCCCGCGGATCAGCGTGCCAACCACTCCCGGCCCGCCGACTGCTCGGCGGAGAGCGCGGTCCGGACCGCTTCCGCGGCCGCCTGCTCGATCGCGCCGCCGAAGAGCGGCACCGAGGCCTTGACGTCGCCCGCGTACCGCTCGACGGTCGCGTCGCCGTCGGGCACGAGCGTCACCGTGCCGGTGAGGCGGACGGGTGCGCCCGTGATCTCGAGGGACACCGTTCCGGCCCGCGCGCCGTCGCGCTCGGGCTCCCACGCCTCGGCCTGCCGGATCTCCAGCTGCCCGCCGACGAACCCGCGCACGTGCGCCGGGATCTGGTCCGTGGGGAGCGTGCGACGCACCGTGACGGTGAACCCCTCGGCCGCGTCTCCCGTGACGTCGACCTGCTCGACCCGGGCTCCGGCCCCGCCCGACCGCGCGGCGCGCCACCGGACGAACTCCTCGTCGGCGAGCATCGCGCCGACGACGTGGACGGGGGCGGGGTAGTGGAGCTCGACGCTCAGGTGCACGGGATCTCCTCGGGCTTCCGGCGGTCCGGCGACGGGTCGGTCGACGGATCGGGACGACAGGGAGCGCGGGCGCTCAGGGGGACTCTACCGTTCGGACCCCTCTAGGCTGGGGTGTGTGTCTGCCATGAGTGATCTCATCTCCCGCCACGCCGAGCTCAGCCCGGCGGACAACGAGTGGTTGCACCTCCTGGTGGGGGACTGGCAGGTGATCTCCGACCTGGCGTTCGCCGACCTCGTGCTCTGGCTGCCGACGACCGACGGCAACTTCGTGGCCGTGTCGCAGTGCCGGCCGTCCACCGGTGCCACGGTGCACTACGACGACATCGTCGGGTCCTTCGCCCCCGAGGGTCAGCGCCCGCAGCTCGAGCGCGCCCTCACCGAGGCGCGCTCGCAGCGCTCGCGCGAGCCGCGCTGGTTCGGCGCGTACGCCGTGCGCGAGGAGGCGATCCCGGTCGTGCACTCGGGCCGCGCGTTCGCCGTCGTCGCGCGCCAGACCAACCTCGGCAGCGGCCGGACGCCGAGCCGCCTCGAGCTGAACTACGTCGAGGCCGCGGACGACCTCATCGCGATGATCTCGCGCGGGGAGTTCCCCTTCCCCAACGCCGCGACCGGGCCACGCCGCGGTGCGCCGCGCGTCGGTGACGGCCTCATCCGCCTGAACTCCGAGGGCGAGGTCCTCTACGCGAGCCCCAACGCCCTGAGCTGCTTCCACCGCCTGGGGGTCATCGGCCCGCTCGTCGGACGCTCCCTCGCCGAGGTCACCGCCGACCTCATCGAGCACCAGACGCCGGTCGACGAGTCGCTGCCGCTCGTGGTGATGGGTCGTGCGCCATGGCGGACGGAGATCGAGGCGCAGCGCGTCGCGCTGTCGCTGCGCGCCCTCCCGCTCACCGAGTCCGGTCAGCGCATCGGGGCGGTCCTGCTGTGCCGCGACGTGTCAGAGCTGCGGCGGCGCGAGCGCGAGCTCATCACCAAGGACGCGACGATCCGCGAGATCCACCACCGCGTCAAGAACAACCTCCAGACGGTCGCCGCGCTCCTGCGGCTCCAGGCCCGGCGCATGGACGTGCCCGAGGCGCGGGCGGCGCTCGAGGAGGCGATGCGGCGGGTGGCGACCATCGCGCTCGTGCACGAGAGCCTGTCGCAGACGCTCGACGAGGAGGTCGAGTTCGACGACATGGTCGGGCGGGCCCTGCGCCTGGCGGCGGACGTCGCGTCGGCCGACACGAGCGTGCGCACGGTCCGCACCGGCTCCTTCGGCCTCGTGCCCGCGGAGGACGCGACCCCGCTCGCGCTCATCCTCACCGAGCTCGTCACGAACGCCGTCGAGCACGGCCTCGCCAAGAAGGACGTCGGGACGGTCGAGATCGCGGTCGAGCGCGACGGCTCGGCCCTGCGCATCGTGGTCGCGGACGACGGCATCGGTATGCCCGACGGCGACGTCGCGCGCGCGGGGAAGGCGGCCAAGAGCGGCCTGGGCACGCAGATCGTGCGCACGCTCGTGACGAACGAGCTCGGCGGCAGCATCGAGTGGGAGCCGCGACCGGGCGGGGGCACGCAGGTCGTGCTGGCGCTCGTCCTGCGCGACGGCGCACGCCAGCCCTGACAGGGCCGCGCCGGCGGCCCCGTCGGCGGCACGACGACGGGCCGCCACCCCGGAGGGTGACGGCCCGTCGTGCGAACCCTGCGCGCCCGTCGCGGGCGTGGGGGACCGGAGCTCAGCCGGCGCGGCGAGCGCGCGCGGTGCGGCGCTTGAGCGCGCGGCGCTCGTCCTCGGAGAGACCGCCCCAGACGCCGGCGTCCTGACCGGACTCGATGGCCCACTTCAGGCACGTGTCGACGACGTCGCAGCGGCGGCACACCGCCTTCGCCTCCTCGATCTGCAGGAGGGCTGGGCCCGTGTTGCCGATCGGGAAGAAGAGCTCGGGGTCTTCGTCGAGGCAGGCTGCGCGGTGGCGCCAATCCATGTTCGTCGTCTCCTTGGCAGAGGGGAACCCGGTCGCGAGATGATGATTCTGCGTGACGAGGCCCAAAGAAGTGGGGGTCGCCGGACCAGGTCTGAGCTGGGGGGTGATTGATGCTTGAACCAGGTTCACACCTCGTGAAGCGCAGCACAAGGGGTTACGAGAAAGTTTCCCCTGCGTGAATCGTGAGGTCTTCGTCACACGGGTGTGAAGCCGCAGGTCGGCGCGTACGCTGGGTGATCGTGCCCTCCCGTGACCCCTCCGGAACCCCGCCCGAGCCCCGCCCCGGGACGCCCGGGCAGACGGCGCGCCCGCCGGCGCTCGTGGCGCTCCTCGTCGGCGTCGGCATCGAGATCGTCGTGCTCGCCGTGGCAGCGGTCGTCGTCCTCGTCGAGCTCGTCGCCGGCGGGTCGCAGTCCGTCGGCGTGAGCGCGTTCCTCGTCGTCTTCGCCCTGGGCGTCGCGGCGGTCCTCGCGGCGAGCGCGCGCGGGCTCCTGCACGGGCGGCGCTGGGCACGCTCCCCGGTCGCGACGTGGCAGATCCTCCAGATCGTGGTGACGGTCAGCTCCCTGCAGGTGGGCGTGACGCCGTGGGTCGTGGTCGGCCTCGTGCTCGCCGTCGCGGTGCTCGTGCTGCTCATGCTCCGGCCCGTCGTGGAGGCGACCACGCGCGACGCACGCCCGGCGGCCTGACCGGCCCCCTCCCGCACGGGCGCCGTCCTCACACGTGGGCGACCTGGACCGGGGCCAGCCGGGCCCCCTGCACGACGACGCCCCGCCCGGGCCGCGGGCGGCCCGGGTCGGTCAGCCACTCCAGGCCGTGCCCGAACACCTCGGCGCTGCCGCGCTCGCCCGGTGCGAGCACGACGCCGGCCCGCACGCCGCGCACGTCGGCGAGAGGGCCGCGCAGGGCCATCGCCGCCGCGGTCGTCGTCGCCGACGCGAGCAGCACGAGCCCGTCCCGGCACAGCGCCGCCAGGCGGTCGGCCTCGAGCACGCAGAGCTGCGCGAGCAGGTCGAGGTCGTCGACCGCGACGACCGCCGCCCGGTCGGGGAGCCCCTCCGCGAGCCGGTCCAGGAGGCCCGCGATCTCGGCCGGGGAGTGGCGTGCCACGTGATGGACCCCCGGCCCGGCGACCGCTCCCAGGACGTCGTCCCGTGCGACGACGGCCCGCAGGACGCCGGCGCGGGCGGCGTTCCGGGCCAGCAGGGCCAGCGTGCTCGTCCGCCCGCTCCCCGGCGGGCCGACGACGAGCGCCCCTCGGGACACGTCGAGCGTGAGCGCGCCGCCGTCGTCGCCACCCCGCCCGACCGGTACCCGCAGCGCGGCGGGGCCCGCCTCGTCGGGGTCGGTGAGCGTCGCCGCGTCGACCTGCGCGGGCACCGGGACGAGCCGCACCGGGTGGGTGGTCGCCGCGCTCCCCGGCCGGGCCGCGACCTGCCCGGGCTCCGCGACCTGGCAGACCACGGGCTCGCCGGGCCCGAGCCACACGGCGCGACCGGGCGGGCCGCCCTGCCCGGCGAGCGCCGTCGGGACGCCGAACGCGACGTCGTCGTGGCGGTCGCGCGACGCGAGCACGGCGCGGACGCCGACGAGCGTGGCCAGTCCGGCGACGGTGGGCCCGCTCCCGCTCACGGCGAACACGGCCCCGGAGTCGGCGAGCGCGTCGGCGAGGAGGTCGGCGCCGGCGCCGCCGCCGAGGAGCGACAGCGCCGAACGCACGGCCTCGACGTCGTCGACCAGGACGAGCACGCGCTCGTCCTCCGACCGGTGGGGTGCGAGGCCCGGCGGTCGCACCTGGCCGTCGTCGTGACCCGCGAGCAGGCGCAGCAGCCGTGCGGTCCGGCGTGGGTCGGACCGGTCCACCACGGTGCCCGTACCGGCGTGCGCCGCGAGGTCGGCGAGGCCGGGGCCGATCGCGTGCACCGTCCAGCCCCGGGCGAGGGCGGCGTGCGCGACCGTCCGCAGCACGGTCGTGCGCCCCGAGCGTGCACGGCCCAGCACCGCGAGGTGCCCGTCGTCCGGGTGCCACCGCACGACGACGCGCCGCTGCTGCGCGGGCACGTCGCCGAGCGCGACCGGCAGCGCGTCCTCGGACGCGGTGCGCGTCGCCGCCGCCGTGCGCGTCGCCGCCGTGCGGTCTGCGGCGGTGAGGTCGGCGGCGGTGACGCTCACCGGGAGAGCGGGGAGCCACGGCGGTGACGGGGTGCGCAGCCCGGCCCGCTCGGCGACCTCGCGCGCGGCAGACACGAGCAGCGCGAGCCGGTCCTCGGTCCCGCCGCCCTCCGCCGTGGCCCTCCCGGGCGTGGCCGCCGGTGTCGCCCCCGGCGTCGCCCCAGGAAGTACCCCCGGCATCGCGCCCCAGGCGGGGGCGAGCCGTGCTGCGGACGACCGCCTCGGCAAGGGAGCCCCCGCGCGGGCGCACTGCAGCGCGACGGGTGGTTCAGCACCGCGCCGCAGCACGAGTCGACCGGGTACGGAGGCCGGGACGAGCGCCGCGTGCGGTGACTCGACGACGTCGCGCGAGTCCGCGACGTCCACGACGCGCAGGGCGAGGCGCAGGGTGATGTTCGCGCGCACGTCCGCGCTCACCGCGCCGCTGGGGCGCTGCGTCGCGAGCACCAGGTGGACGCCGAGCGACCGGCCCTGGGCGGCGACGCGCAGCAGCCCGGGCAGCAGGTCGGGGAGGTCGTCGGCGAGGGCGCGGAACTCGTCGACGACCACGACGAGCCGGGGGAGCCGACCCGCCGGCAGCTCGTCGACGCTCGCCGCGCCGGCCTCGGCGAGGAGACGCTCGCGCCGGTGCAGCTCGGCCCGCAGCCCCGCGAGCGCGCGTGCGGCGAGGCCGGGGTCGAGGTCGGTGACCTGACCGACCACGTGCGGCAGGCGCCCGCACACGCCGAAGCTCGCCCCGCCCTTGAAGTCGACGAGCGCGAACGTCACCTCGGCAGGCGACCGACCGAGGGCGAGCCCCGCGACGAGCGTCTGCAGCAGCTCGGACTTTCCGGACCCGGTCGTTCCCGCGACGAGCACGTGCGGCCCGTCCGCGACGAGGTCGACGGTCACCGGGGCGCCGTCGACCCCGGTGCCCAGCACGCAGCGCAGCCCCCGGCCGTCGCGGCGGGACGCGTCGCGCCAGCGTTCGGCGACCCAGCCCGCGAGATCGGCGCGAGGCTCCGGGGCGCCGAGCAGCGCGCCGAGCGACACGTCGGCGGGCAGGGACGGCGCGGTCGGGTCGCACGGGTCGTGGTCGGGCTCCTCGGCGTCCCCGAGACGCCCGAGATGGGCCACCGCGGCGAGGCGGCGGGCGAGGGCGAGCGCCCACGCCGCGCTCACCCCGACGTGCAGACGGGTCGTGCGCACGCCGTCCGGCCCGGTGACCACGACGACGGGACCCGAGACGTCGACGACGGTCCGGCACCAGGCGGGGACGCGCGCGGGGTCGTCGAGGACGAGCACGAGGTTCGTGCCGGTGGGTCCCAGCCGCTCCCAGGCTCCGGCGGTGGCGCCGTCCAGCCCGTCCACGACGAGGACGTCCGCGTCGGCACGCGCGGGCACGGCCGCGTCGAGGTGGCGCACGCACGACACGCGCGGCAACCAGCGGCACCAGGACCACTCGTGCGCCGCTCCCGGCGGGTGCCGGACCGTGAGCGCGGCACCCGAGGAGAGGAGCTCGGCGAGCACGGCACGCGCCGCGGCGAGCGCGACGGTGCGCGGTCCGACGATCGCGACGCACCCGTCGGGCAGCCGAGCCCCGGGGACCGACGGACCGTCGTGCGGGCCCTGCCCGAGGTGCGGAACCGGCGAGCGCGCGGCCCGGTCCCCGCGCGCCCCCGCTCCCGCCCCGGCGCTCGCCCGCGAGCGGGCCGGGGCCACGTGCGCGACCGTCGCCCAGGTCAGCGCGTCCGCGGGCCACGGGTGCAGCGGGTCGACGGGCGCGGCGGCGGTCCCGGCGCCGGCCGCGCTGCCCGACGGGTCGCCGGCGCCGTCGTGCGCGGACGAGCCCGCGTGGGCCGAGCGCCGTCGTCGGCGGGCGTCGACGAGCGCCGGCACGAGGAGTGCGAGCGGTCCCGCGAGTGCGAGCAGCGCGTACAGCGGTTGCCGGAACGTCACGGCGAGGGCGAGGGACGCGACCGCGGGTGTCAGCGCCGTGGCGAGGTGCGCCGTCCACGGACGACCCGGCCCGTCGCCGTCTGCCGCGGGGTCCGGTCGCCCGGCCCGGGGGGCGTGCTCGAGCGTCGGGCGAGGTCGCAGCGCGTAGGCGGCGTCCCCCGTGACCAGGGCACGCCCCGCGCGCCACCGCACCGGGCGCCACGCCGCGACCCGCCGGCCCCGCGCCGTCAGGGCCGTGTCCTCGACCGTCCGGCGCGTCCCGCGCGGTACCCGCACGCGCAGCCGGGGGCCGCCACGCGTGGTGCGCCAGCGGACGTCCAGACCGTCGACCGCGGCGCGGCCCCGGGCGGCCGTCGCCACCGGGACGAGACGCCCGGCGTCCGGCCCGGCGAGGACCGCGACGTGCCACGGCGCCGACAGCACGTCCGCGGACGGGGAGCGCCCACCGTCGCGCGGTCCGACCGCGACGGTCGCGCCGGGAAGCAGAGGGCGTGTTCCGCAGCGCTGGTCGTCGTCGACCCGGACCCCGTCCACGACGAGCGGCGCGGCGAGCAGCTCGGGCCGGCACGCGAGGGCCGCCAGCGCCGGACGGACGTCCCCGAGCCGCGCGCCGGCGTCGAGCAGGACGTCCGTACCCGGATGGAGGGTCACGCGCACGGAGCGGGCGTCGGCTCCGGCGGCGGTCGACACGGGCCGGACGACCGCGGTCGGCGCAGCGGAGACCGGGAGGGCGGGGAGCGGGGGCGACGCGGTCGGCACGGCGGTGATCCTGCCCGACCGGGGCGCACCGGCGCCGGGCACGAACGCGCCCCTGTGGACAACTTCTCGTCCACAGGGGCGCGCGTCGACCGCCGGGCGCTCGGCGCCGTCGGTTCCGTCAGTCCACGGCGAGCGCCGCGACCGGCGAGGTGCGCGCGGCCGTGCGGCCCGGGACCACCGACGCGACGAGCCCCGCGAGGAGCGCCACGACGAGCACCAGCCCGAGATCCAGCCACGGCACCGCGAGCGACACGTCGCCGACGACTCCCAGCGCCGCCGCCGCCCCCGCCCAGCCGTAGACCAGGCCGAGCACGATGCCGAGCACCGAGCCGACGCCCGCGATGAGCATGCCCTCGATCGCGAGCATCCAGCGCAGCTGCTTGCGCGTCAGACCGATGGCCCGCAGGGTCGCGGACTCGCGGCGCCGCTCGATGACCGAGAGCGACAGCGTGTTCGCCACACCGATGAGCGCGATGACGACCGCGACCGCGAGGAGCCCGATCACGACCCCCAGGATCGTGTCGATCACGCTCTCCATGAGCGCGCGCTCGACCGCGGCGCCCGCGACCTCGACCGGGACCTCCGTCTCGACGATCGCGTCCTGGATCGCGGGGACGACCTGCATCGCGTCCGCCGAGTCGTCGATACCGACCCACAGCCGGGACACGAGCCCGTCCGGGTCGAGCGTGCGCGCGTCGCCCTCGGTGACGAGCCACGAGCCCCCGACCGGCCCGACCTGGGCCACGACGTCGAGCGTCGCGCCGCCCGCTCCGGTGAGCTCGAGCGTCTCCCCGTCCGTGATGCCCCACGGCTCGGCGCTCTGGCCGGGCACCAGGAGCGTGCCGTCGCGGAGCGGCTCGACGATCTCGGGCGAGCGCACCACGTCCCGCGCCTGCGCCGGGTCGACACCGTGCACCGTCTGCTCCGAGCCGTCGGGCAGCGTGATGCCGGTCGCCCGGAGCTCGACGACGCGCGCCACCCCGTCGGTGCCCGAGACGGCGCGCACCACGTCGGCCGGGACGGCCTCGCCCGACGACCCGTACATGTCCGTCGCGACGAGGACGTCGACGGGGTACTGGGCGTCGAGCGCCGAGTCGAGGCTCGTGCGGGCGCTCGCGGCCGCGGTCGACATCATCGCCACGAGCGTGACGCCGATGAGCAGCGCGGTGCTCGTCGCGGTGGTGCGTCGCGGGTTGCGCAACGTGTTCGCGGTGGCGAGCCGCGCCGTCGGGCCGGTGCCGGAGAGCAGGCGGCCCGTGAGCGAGACGACGGCCGGGAGCCAGAACACCGCGCTGACCAGGACGCCGACGAACGACAGGGCGCCGCCGGCGACGCTCGCGAGGAGGCCGGCCTCCGCCTCGCCGTCGAGCCCCAGCCAGGCGCCGCCCGCGAGGAGCGCCGCCCCGCCCGCGACCAGAAGGAGGGAGAGCACGAGACGGACCCGGCCTCCGCGGCGCGTGACGCTCGGGGCGTCCGCCGGGCGCAGCGCCTCGAGGGGCGCGACGCGGGTCGCGGCGCGGGCGGGGGCGAACGACGCGACGAGCGTCACGAGCGTGCCCACGACGAGCGGCACGAGGACGACCACGGGGGTGACCGAGATGGTCGCCGGGATCGGGACGCCGAGGTCCGCGCCCCGCGCCACGAGCAGCGCGACCTGGGTGAGCAGCCCGCCGACGAGGATGCCTGCGACCGAGGACGCGACGCCGAGGATCGTCGCCTCGGTGAGCACCGAGCGCGAGAGCTGGCGGCGGTTGGCGCCCACCGCGCGCAGGAGGGCGAGCGTGCGGGTGCGCTGCGCCACGAGCACCTGGAACGTGTTCGAGATGACGAGCGCGGCCACGAGGAGCGCGACGGCGGCGAACGCGAGGATGACGTACGTGAAGACGTCCTGCCCGCCCGTCATCTGCTGGGCCTGCGACTGGGCGTGCTCGTCGGGCGTCACGGCCTCCGCGTCCGCCGGTCCGGCGTCGACGAGGGCCGCGCGCGCCGTCTCGAGGTCCGTGCCGGGAGCGAGCGCGGCCATCGCCGAGGAGTAGGTGCCCTCGCCGTCCTCCGGAGTCGCCTGCGCCTGCTCCCACGCGGACACGTCCTCGCGGGTCACCACGACGGCGCCACCCATCTGGGCGTACGCGCCGAACGGGTCGTCGGTCGTGCCGACGACGGTCAGCTGGTCGAGCACCTCGTCGTAGGCGCCGCCGTCGGGTGCGGATTCGTCCCACACGTTGCGCGAGCTGGTCACGGTGTCGCCGATCTCGACGCCGAGCCGCTCGGCGACCGCGGTCGGCAGCGCGATCTGCCCGCTCGCCGTCGGCAGCGCGCCCTCGACCACGTCGAGCGCCTCGAAGCGCGGGTCGGACGGCGCGGGCACCCCGAGCTGGAACACGCGCTTGGCGCCGTGCGAGAGGTCGAGGTACGTGAAGCCCACCGGGTCCACGGCCTCCACGCCGTCGACGTCGCGCAGCGCGTCGACCTCGTCGGCCGTGAGGCCGTCGGGCGCGGACACCACGAGGTCGGCGTCCGCGAACTGCGCGGCGATCGAGTCGTTCGTGACCCGGGTGAGGACGTTGCCCGCGAGGAGAGTCGCCGTGACGAAGGCCGTCCCGATGAGGATCGCGACGCCGGCCGCGACGAGGCGGCCGATGCTGCGGCGCATCTGCGCCAGGGTGAGTCGGAACATCAGGCGCGCACCGCCTGCGATGCCGCAGCGGCGTCGCCGTCCTCGCCCGCGGCGTCGAACGTGCGCAGCGCGTCCAGCCCGGCGAGCACGGACTCGGGCGTCGGGTCGGCGATGTCGCCCGCGATCCGGCCGTCGGCGATGAGCACGACGCGGTCCGCGTACGCGGCGGCCGTCGGGTCGTGGGTGACCATGATGATCGTGCGGCCCAGCTCGCGGACGCTGCGGCGCAGGAAGCTCAGGACCTCGGCGCCGGAGCGCGAGTCGAGGTTGCCGGTCGGCTCGTCCGCGAAGACGACCTCCGGGCCCGCGATGAGGGCGCGCGCGATCGCGACGCGCTGCTGCTGCCCGCCGGAGAGCTGGCTCGGGCGGTGGCTCAGCCGCGACTCCAGGCCGAGCGTGCGCACGAGCGTGTCGAGCCACGCGCGGTCGAGCGTGCCGCCCGCGAGCTCCACGGGGAGCGTGATGTTCTGCTCCGCCGAGAACATCGGGAGGAGGTTGAACGACTGGAACACGAAGCCCACGCGGTCCCGGCGCAGCTGGGTGAGCGCGTTGTCGCCCAGGCCCGTGACCTCGGTCTCGCCGATGAACGCGTGCCCGCTCGACGCGGTGTCGAGCCCGGCGAGGAGGTGCATGAGCGTCGACTTGCCGGAGCCCGACGGGCCCATGATCGCGGTGAAGTGACCGCGCTCGAAGTCGACGTCGACACCGTCCAGCGCGTGCACCGCCGCCTCGCCCGACCCGTAGGTCTTGCGCAGCGCGCGCGCCCGTACCGCCGGGGGTGCGGCCGGGGCACCGCCGTCGGGTGCGGGGTCGGTGGGTCGGTACACGGTCGTGTCCACGTCGTCTCCTGGGTCGTGATCGGGTCGAGTCCGGTGCCCGCGCCGCCCGCGTCCGAAGGGTCCGGGACGTGCGTCGGGATCGTGGACGACGCTACGGAGGTGGGGCCGCTCGTCGCGTCCCGCGTGAGGCGGGTCCTGCGTCCGGAGCACGTCATCCCGTGGTCGTACGCACCGCCCGCCGAGGGTGTACCTGCGGCGCTCAGGTGCCGGGGCGGACCAGACCCGTCTCGTACGCCGTGACGACCGCCTGGACGCGGTCGCGCGCGCCGAGCTTCGCGAGGATGCGCCCGACGTGCGTCTTCACGGTCGCCTCCGCCACGAAGAGGTCGCCCGCGATCTCCGTGTTCGACCGCCCCCGGGCCATGAGCACGAGCACCTCGCGCTCGCGCTCGGTGAGGCCGTCCACCGCGGCGTGCGCGGGGGAGTCCGCGGCCTGCTCGGCGGGCAGCGCCGTGACCAGGTGCTCCAGGAGCCGGCGCGTGGACGACGGCGCGATGACGGCGTCCCCGCGGTGCACCGTGCGGATGGCGGCGAGCATCTCCTCGGGCGGGGCGTCCTTGAGCAGGAACCCGCTCGCGCCCGAGCGGATCGCCTCGAGCACGTACTCGTCGAGGTCGAACGTCGTGAGGACGATGACCTTGGGCGCGTGGGCGCCGTCGAGCGCCGCCGCGGTGAGCCGCGCGGTCGTCTGCAGCCCGTCGAGGTGCGGCATGCGCACGTCCATGAGCACGACGTCCACGGGGTGGTCGGCGAGCAGGCGCAGCGCCTGCAGGCCGTCGCCGGCCTCGACCGTGACCGAGAGGTCGGGCTGCGAGTCGATCACCATGCGGAAGCCGGCGCGCACGAGCTGCTGGTCGTCGACCAGCGCCACCCGCACGGGGGTCTCGGGGCCGGGAGCGGCGTCGGGCGTGGGCAGGGCGTCGGTCATGGTGTCCTGTCGGTCGTGCGGTGGTGGTGGTGCGATGTCGGTCGTGCGGTGGTGCCCGGGCAGCCCGGTCAGGCGGGCGGCGGCGGGGGAGGCGACGCGACCCCCGGCGCACGGCCGGTCCCCATCCTGCCCGACGGCGCCGCGGCGCCCGGCGGGACCGGCCCCCGGGGTCCGGGCGGGGCCGCGGGGACCGGCGGGGCGGCGGGGACGGGCGGGGCCGGCGTCGTACCGCTCGTGGGCAGGGGGCGGGTCGGCGCGACGGCGACGGGGACCGTGGGCGCGGGGGCGGACGGCACGGCCGCGGGCGGACCGGGCGGGGCCTGCGGGGGCGCCACCCGCACCGGCGGGACGGGGACGGTGAGGTGCACGCGGAAGCCGCCGCCCGGGCGCGGCCCGACCTGGACCGACCCGCCGAACAGCGCGGCACGCTCGCGCATCCCGAGGACGCCGTACCCCGCGGGGCGGCCGTCGGGCGCCGCGGCGGCACCGCGTCCGTCGTCCTCGACCTCGAGGTCGAGCCTCGTCGCGCCCCACCGTACGACGACCGTCACCTTCGGGTCCGGGCCCGCGTGCTTCAGCACGTTCGTCAGCGACTCCTGGCACACGCGGTAGACGGTGAGCCCCACGCCCGGCGGGAGGGTGCGTGCCTGCCCGACCCGGACGAACGACACCTGCATCCCGCTCTCGCGCACCTGTCGGACGAGCGTCTCGAGGTCCGCGGTGTCGGGCTGCGGGGCGCGCTCGAGGGCCGGCACGGGTCCCGTCGACGGGGTGGCCCGCGGCCCGGTGGCGCCGTACGGCGTCGGGCCCGACAGGGCGGGCGCGCCCGACGGCGGTCCGGGCACCGGGCCGCGCCACGGACCGGCCTGCGCAGCCCGCGAGCCGGGAGGTGCCGCCGGTGCGTGACCGTGCTGGACCGCCCCGGGAGGCGGTGCCGCGACGCGCGGCGCGTCGGAGCGCAGCACGCCGAGGAGGCGACGCATGTCGGCGAGCGCGGCGCGGCCGGTCTCGGAGACGGTCGACAGCGCGCGGGTCGCGGCCGCGGGGTCGTTGGCCGCCGCGTACCTGCCGCCGTCGGCCTGCGCGATGATCACCGAGAGCGAGTGGGCGACGATGTCGTGCATCTCGCGGGCGATGCGTGCGCGCTCGGCCGCGGTGGCGATCTGCGCCTGCTGGTCGCGCTCGACCTCGAGGCGCTCCGCCCGGTCGACGAGGGCCGAGATCGTCTCCCGGCGCGACCGACGGACGAGGCCGAACGCCCACACGGCGAGGAACATCATGCCGCCGAACGCCGACGCGAAGAGGACCGCGACCGCGAGACCGGAGACCTGGCCCGTGAGCAGCCCGATCGCGACGCCCAGCACGAACGCCCCGAGGAGGGAGGAGACGATGGCCGCGCGGTGGGCCCACCGCGGCCCGTAGACCGTCACCGAGTAGAGGGCGACGAGCACGGCGAGGTCGGCGGGGAGGATGACGAGGTAGCCGGCCAGCAGGTGCAGGAGCGCGACGGAGTACACCGCGATCGCGGAGGCGGCGGGACGTGAGCGTCGCCAGGGGAGCGGAGCGAGGACCAGCAGCGCCCAGAACGCGGCCCAGCCGCCGTTCGTCGCGGTGCCGCCCGCGCCGGTGGTCGAGAACGCCGCGGACGCGGGCACGAAGACCGTCGCCAGGACGAGCGTCACGGTGAGGTCGACACCGAACCGGTGCTGGTCGGACCACTGCCCGAGGCGTTCGTACCATCCCATGCGTTCCAGCCTAGGCAGGTGGCGCCCTCCGGGCGTCCGACCACGGTCGCAGACGTCACGCGGCACGATGGGACCGAAGTCGTACGAATGCCCTAGCATGAGCGAATGACCCACGTACTGCTAGCGGAGGACGACCCGGCGATTGCCGAACCTTTGGCGCGCGCACTGACACGTGAGGGTTACAACGTCGTCGTCCAAGGAACTGGTCAAGGGGCGATCGACTCCGCCGGCGGTGCGGACATCGTCGTGCTCGACCTCGGACTTCCGGACATGGACGGGCTCGACGTCGCGCGCGAGATCCGCCACAAGGGGCTCACCACGCCCGTCCTCGTGCTCACGGCGCGCGCCGACGAGGTGGACCTCGTCGTGGGCCTCGACGCCGGCGCCGACGACTACGTCACGAAGCCGTTCCGGCTCGCCGAGCTCCTCGCCCGCGTGCGGGCGCTCCTGCGTCGCTCGCACGGCGAGCAGAGCGACGAGGAGGAGCTCGCCGCGCAGGACGTGCGCATCGACGTCTCCGCGCACCGCGCCTTCCAGGGCGATCGCGAGCTCCACCTGACGACCAAGGAGTTCGAGCTGCTGCGCGTGCTCGTCGCGAGCGCGGGCTCCGTCGTCGTGCGCGACGCGCTCATGCGCGACGTGTGGGGCTCGGAGCCGGTCGGCTCGACGAAGACGCTCGACATGCACGTGTCGTGGCTGCGTCGCAAGCTCGGCGACGACGCGAACGCGCCGCGCTACATCTCGACGGTGCGCGGCCTCGGGTTCCGCTTCGAGACCGGCGAGAGCTGACCGACCCGCAACGGGCACGGGCAGACAGGGAGCGAGGAGCAGCGTGCGGCGTCGGATGCTGCAGGCCACGGTGGCAGCCGTGGCCGTGGCCGTCATCCTCCTGGGCTTCCCGCTCGCGTTCTACGGTGCCCAGTTCGTGCTCGGGGGCGAGGTCGACGACGTCCAGTCGCGCGTCGACCGTGTCGCGCGCAGCATCGACGCACGCCTCGTCGCCGGTGACGAGGTCCCGGACTACGTCATCGAGGACGCGGTGCAGCCCCGGGCCGACGACCCGCCGGCGCGCGTCTACGTCCAGCTTCCCGACGGCACCACCCTCACGGCCGGCGAGGAGATCACCGGTCGTGTGATCAGGGCGCCCGCGCACTCCGAGAACGGCGCGGTCGTCGTGCTCGAGGTCTCCTACTGGGACGCCTACCTGCGGGCGTCGCAGGTCGTGGTCCTCGTCGTCGTCGCCGCGGTGATCGCGTTCGCGGCCGGCATCGCCATGGCGGTGTGGCAGGCGAACCGCATCTCCGCGCCGCTCGTCTACCTCGCGGCGTCGGCCGAGCAGCTCGGCTCGGGCCAGGTGCGGCCCCGGCTCGAGCCGTCGGGCGTCGAGGAGATCGACCTCGTCGCGGCCGAGCTCGCCCGCAGCTCCGACCGCCTCGCCGGCCGGCTCGCGGCCGAGCGCCAGTTCGCGTCCGACGCGTCGCACCAGCTCCGCACGCCCCTCACGGCGCTCAGCATGCGTCTCGAGGAGATCTCCCTGGCCTCCGACGACCCCGCCGTGCAGGAGGAGGCCCGCATCTCGCTCGAGCAGGTCGAGCGCCTCGTCGGCGTCGTGGACGACCTCCTCGCGGCGTCGCGGCGCGCGCAGGGCGGCACCACCGAGGCCGTCAACCTGCTCGAGGTGGTGCACCAGCAGGAGGAGGAGTGGGTCCCGACGTTCGCCAAGGCGGGCCGTGAGCTCGTCGTCGACGTCCCCGCCGAGTACCAGGTGCTCGCGACGCCGGGCGCGCTCGCCCAGGTGCTGGCGACCCTCATCGAGAACTCGCTCAAGCACGGCGGCGGCACGACGACGGTGCGCGCCCGCCCGTCGGGCACGAGCGGGGCGATCGTCACGGAGGTCTCGGACGAGGGCGCCGGCGTCCCCGACGACCTCGCGCCGCGCATCTTCGAGCGCGAGGTGACGTCCGGGGCCGGTACCGGCCTGGGCCTCGCGCTCGCGCGCGACCTCGCGGCGTCCGACGGCGGGCGGCTCGAGCTGGCGCAGCGACGACCGGCTGTCTTCGCCCTCTTCCTCGCCGGCGTACCGCGCCGCCTGGACCCGCGCGTGGTGCTGCCCACGGGCGTGACGGTCTCCGCACGCGGCCGTCGGCGTCGTCGCCGCGGCTGAAGGCCGGCGCTACCTCGACCGTCCGGGCGGGTCGCCCGTGAACACCAGGTGGCGGTAGGCCAGGTACCGGAACGCCGTGCCGAGCGCGAGGCCGACCACGTTCGCCGAGACGTTCTTCGCGAGCGGTGACGTGAGCCCGAGCGCGTAGGTCGAGATCGCGAGGCAGCCGACCGCGATGAGCATCCCGCCGACGTTGACGACGACGAAGGCCGCGAGCTCGCGCCCGCGGGTCGACGTGCGACGTGCGGAGAAGGTCCAGTAGCGGTTGCCGACCCAGGCGACGAGCGTCGCGACCGCGACGGACACGATCTTCGCGGTGAGCGGCTTGTGCCCCAGGAGCTCGCCGGGGCCGAAGCTCAGGAGGTTGAAGAGCCCCAGGTCGACCACGTACGCGACCGCGCCCACGGACCCGAACTTTGCCAGCTCTCGCGCGCGGGCGACGACCCGGGCGCGGCGCGCAGGCACCGGCGCCGCCGGGTCCGCTCGCCGGTCCAGGTCGCTCGTCACCCTTCGAGGCTACCGGCCGTGCCGACGCCCGCGCCCGGGTGAGGTTCGTCCACGGTCGGTCGGCGCCGTCGTCCGGGTGCAGCGGGCCGTGGTCCACGGTGCGGCCCGTCCCCGCCGCCCGGCCCGCAGGCACTAGGGTGGGTGCACGTGGCAGCCCCAGTGATCGCCGTGGTCGGCGGAGGACAGCTCGCGCGGATGATGGCCCCGGCGGCCGGCGAGCTCGGTGTGCACCTGCGGGTGCTCGTGGAGGGCCCGGAATCGTCCGCGGCCCAGGTCGTGGTCGACGCGCCGGTCGGCGCCGCCTCGGACGAGAACGCGATCCGGGCGCTCATCGCACCCGCCGAGGGCGGCCCCGCGGCAGTCCTCACGTTCGAGCACGAGCACGTCCCGAACGCGCTGCTCACCGACCTCCTCGAGCACGGCACACCCGTGCGCCCGGGCCCCGACGCGCTCGTGCACGCGCAGGACAAGATCGTCATGCGGCGCCGGCTCACCGAGCTCGGCGTCCCGTGCCCGCGCTGGGCCGCTCTTCCCGTCGAGCCCGCCGCCGCCCGCGCCGCCCTCGTGGAGTTCCTCGCCGAGGTCGGGGGCGAGGCCGTCGTCAAGACGGCGCGCGGCGGCTACGACGGCAAGGGCGTGCGCGTCGTGTCGGTCGCCGACGGCGGGCCCGAGCAGGTCGCGGAGTGGATCGACGCCGCCGCGGCGGGCGGACCCGAGCTCCTCGTCGAGGAGAAGGTGCCGTTCACGCGCGAGCTCGCGGTGCTCGTCGCACGACGCCCGTCGGGCGGGGCCGCGGGAACCGGCGAGGTGCGGACCTGGCCCGTCGTCGAGTCGATCCAGCGCGACGGCGTGTGTGCCGAGGTCATCGCGCCCGCGCCCGGCCTCACCGACGACGAGGCGGAGCGGGCACGGGCCGCCGCGGTGCGGATCGCCGAGGGGCTCGGCGTCACCGGCGTGCTCGCGGTGGAGATGTTCGAGGTCGCGGGCCAGGACGGTCCGCGCGTGCTCGTCAACGAGCTCGCCATGCGGCCGCACAACTCCGGGCACTGGACCATCGACGGCGCGGTGACCAGCCAGTTCGAGCAGCACCTGCGCGCCGTCCTCGACCTGCCGCTCGGCGACACCGCGCCCACCGCGCGCTGGACCGTCATGGCGAACGTGCTCGGCTCCACGCTCGGCGAGCTCACCGACGCCCTGCCCGACGTCCTCGGGGCCTTTCCCGACGCCCGGGTGAACCTCTACGGCAAGGGCGTGCGCCCCGGGCGCAAGCTGGGCCACGTGAACGTGAGCGGCGACGACCTGGACGAGGTCCGCCGTCGGGCGCTGGCCGCGGCCGCCATCCTGCGGGGCGAGCGCCCCGCGAGCACACCGAACGAGGAGCGCGCATGACCGAGAACCCCGTCGTCGGCATCGTCATGGGGTCGGACTCCGACTGGCCCGTCATGGAGGCCGCCGCGGACGCCCTCGCCGAGTTCGGCGTGCCCGTCGAGGTCGACGTCGTGTCCGCGCACCGCATGCCCGTCGAGATGATCGACTACGGCCGCACCGCCGCCGAGCGCGGCCTGCGGGTGATCGTCGCAGGCGCCGGAGGAGCCGCCCACCTGCCGGGCATGCTCGCGGCCGTCACGCCGCTGCCCGTCATCGGCGTACCCGTCCCGCTGCGGCACCTCGACGGCATGGACTCGCTCCTGTCGATCGTGCAGATGCCCGCGGGCGTGCCCGTCGCGACCGTCTCCGTCGGCGGGGCGCGCAACGCAGGTCTGCTCGCCGCGCGCATCCTCGCCTCCGGCACGGACGACGACGCCGCGCGGCTGCGCGAGCAGATGATCGCGTTCCAGGCCGACCTGGGCGACCAGGCACGCGCCAAGGGCGCGCGGCTGCGCGCGTCGCGCGCGGGGGAGCAGCGCACGGGCTTCGGCGCCTGAGAACCCTCTTCCGGGCGGTTACCCCGGCAGCCCGCCGACCTGCCCCGGGGGCAGGTTGCCGTCGCGGATGTCGGTCCAGAACTGGCCCACCGTGTCGGGGTTCAGCTGGACCGTCGACCCGACGTTGCCACCCGGACGATAGTCCGGGTTGGAGATCGGTGGCGTGCCCGTGATGCCGTCGGGCCCGTTGGCCGCGCGGAACGCCAGGGCGAGCTTGCCGAGGTCGACGATCCCGGTGCGCTGGTCGACTGTGAGTGCGCCGATGCCGGAGCCGAGCAGCGAGACCTGATCGCCCGGGCGGAACAGGATGCTCGGGTTCGCGGCTTGCGAGCTGATCGCGCCGATGACCTGGCGCTGGCGCTCGGCTCGCCCGATGTCGCCCTTCGGGTCCGAGTAACGCATGCGGGAGAAGGCGAGCGCGGTGTGCCCGTCCGCGACGTGGCACCCGGCGGCCCACATGAGCTCGCTGCGCTCGTCGTTCACGTCGTAGTCGAGGCAGAGCTCCACGCCGCCGACGGCGTCCACGATGCCCTCGACGCCGCCGAACCCGATCTCGACGTAGTGGTCGACGGTGAGCCCGGTGAGCTGCTCGACCGTCTGGACGAGCAGCGGGGGGCCGCCCCACGAGTACGCCGAGTTGAGCTTGCTCGCGCCGTTGCCGGGGATCTCCGCGTAGGTGTCGCGCGGGAGGCTGATGAGCGCGACCGGCCCGCTCGCGGGCGCGTGGAGCAGCATGATCGTGTCGGTACGCGCGCCCTCGGTGCCGTCCTCGCTGATGCCCTCGCCCCGCGCGTCGGACCCCGCGAGCAGGAACGTGTTGCCCGGGGTGCCGGGCGCGCCGGAGAGTGCATCGATGTGTTGGATCTTGCCGTTGGCCCAGACGAGCAGCCCGACGGGCCAGGCGACGAGCGCGACGAGGACGACGGCCGCCACGAGGCCCGCGACGCGCCGCTTGCGGATGCGGAAGCCGCCGCCTCCCGCGCGAGGGGCCGCGCCGCCCGGCGGCCGCCCACCTCCGCCGGGGCGCGGTGCCGACGCAGGAGCCGTTCGCCGCGGTGCGGGCGCGGCGGCCCGTGCGCCCGCGTGGGGGGACGACGAGATGCGCTGGGGCGCCGCCGTCGCACGCTGCGGGGTGTGGGCCGGGGCGACCGAAGGAGGCGGTTGGGCGGCCGCTGCTGCGCGCGTCCTGGAGCTGCGCGCGGGGGGAGCGGGCGGGGGCGTGCCCTTGCGGGCCGGGACCACGGGGATCTCGCGCGAGGACTGGCGCTTGATGCGCGGCTCGGGACGGACCGCGTCGTCCGGTGCCGGGTCAGGGCGTCGCGCGCCGCGGGCCCCGCTGTTGCCGACGGAGATCGCGTCGTCGACGGACGACGGGCGCGGCGAGCGTCCGCCCTGCGGCGTGAAGCTCGGCGGCAGGGAGCGCGGGTCGCGAGGAGAGTTCGTCATGGTCGTATCACCCGCACTGCGCCGTCTCGTCGGCGGCGGAGAACGCCTCCTTGCCGGCTTCCTTGGTCTGGACGGGGGTCGGCTCCGCGGGAGTCTGCGCCCCTGCGGTGGGACCCTCGGCGCCGTGGTCGGTCGGCGACGGCGGCTCGGTGCCCCCGTCGGACCCCGCCGCGGGCTGCTCGTCCTCCGGCGCCGGGACGACGATCGGCTCGTCGGCGCGCACCTTCGCCCAGAGCTCGTCGGCCTCGGACGTCCACACGACCGTCGCGTCCGGGTTCTGGGGATCTGCCGCGTTCGGGACGGTCATGAAGGTGATGTTGCCACTCGTGGCGCCCTTGAGGCTGAAGGCGAGCCCGGCGAGGCTCGGGATCGACGCGAAGTTCTCGCTGATGGTCAGCGACCTGGTCCCGGCGTCGACGAAGCCGTAGACCTGCCCGAGGTCTGACAGGAGGTTCTTCGAGAGCACCTGGTTGACCGTCGCGGCGAGGAGCTGCTGCTGGCGGCCGATCCGGCTGAGGTCCGACCCGTCGCCCACGCCGTAGCGGGCGCGGGCCAGGCCGAGCGCCTGCTCGGGGGTGAGCGTCTGGAAGCCGGCGTCGAGCTTGAGGTCCGCCTTGGGCGAGTCGATCGGCTCGGGGATGCAGATCGGCACGCCGCCGATCGCGGCGACCATGTTCTGGAAGCCGGAGAAGTCGACGACGACGAAGCCGTCGACGAACACGTCGGTGAGGCTCTCGACGGTCCGCACGGCGCACGAGGCGGCCGAGTCGACGTCGCCGCCCACCGTCGCGCCGTTCGCGAAGGCGGCGTTGAACCGCGTGTTCGCGGCGGCCGTCTTCCCGCCGCCCGTCACGTCGCACGCCGGGACGTCGACCCGTGAGTCGCGCGGGATGGAGATCATCTCGACGCGGGAACGGTCCGCTGAGACGTGCACGAGGATCGTCGTGTCGGACCGCATGCCTTCGACGCCATCGACCTCGTGCCCGTTCGCGCCGCCACGGGCGTCGGAGCCCATGACGAGGAGGTTCAGAGGTTGGCCCGCACTGGGGTCGCTCGGGTCAGGGGCGGTCTGCTCGGGACGGTCGTCGAGCAGGGAGAGGCCGCTCGACGCCGCGATGTTGCCCTGGAGGTTGGACAGCGCGGAGGCGCCGCCGATGGCGCCGAACGCGAGCACGGCCGTGGTGACAAGGCCCACCGAGCGGGCGATGCCGTGCGTCCGCAGCGTCCGGGCGTGCGCCGGACCGCGCGGCGGCTGGTCGGCCGCCGCACTGCGGTCCTGGGCGCGGGAAGGGGGCATCACGGGAACCGAGCATAGGCCGGTGGTGCACCGTCGCGGCGACGGCGCGGGGCGCGCACGGTGGAGGACCTGTGCAGGAGGCGGGCCGAGTGGTGAGCCTCAGACGCCGTCGGGGTTGCCGTGCGGGTCGTCGCGCTGCTCGAGCTCGTCGACCGATGCGTCGACACGAGCGATCCGTGCCTCCGCGAGACTCAGCTCCCTCGTGAGCAGCGTGATCTTGCGCGAGAGCGCGTTCGCACGTCGGTGACTCGTCGCGATGTAGCTCACGAAGGCGATGACGAGCGCGTACAGGAGGAGGTCCGTGCCGCGCCCGACGCCCATCGCGTTGGCAAGATAGCTGAGCCAGGCGGGGTAGAGGACCGAGAGGACCGCGCCGATCACGAAACCGGCGAGCAGGAGTCTCCGGATGGCCTGGTGCCGCGCGTTGGCCGTCGACCGGGTGAGGAGGATCGTGACGACGGCGATCGCCGCCACGAGGACGATCTGGATGAGCACTGGCGCTCCCGACTACTTGAACACGAGGTCGACGAGGATGTTCACGGAGTTCCACAAGGACTGCCCCTTGGCCCGCGAGTACTCCGTGTAGAGCACGTGCACGGGATACTCGCGCCACGGCAGCCGGGTGCGGCCGAGCTGGAGCACGATCTCGCTCGCGTGCGCCATGCGATCCTGGCGGAGCTCGACGTTGCGCGCCGCGTCCGCACGGATGACGCGCAACCCGTTGTGCGCGTCGGTGAGGCGGAGCCCGGTGCTCTGGTTGGTGAACCAGACGGCCGTGCGCAGCACGATGCGCTTCAGCAGCCCTGGGCGGGTGCGAGAGTCGAGGAAGCGCGAGCCGAACACGATCGCGACGTCCTCGCGGCGGGCCAGGTCGACCATCGCAGCAGCGTCCTCGACGCGGTGCTGGCCGTCGGCGTCGAAGGTGACGAGGTAGCGCGCGCCGGGAACGGTGCGTGCGTACTCGATGCCGGTCTGCAGAGCGGCGCCCTGACCGAGGTTGACTGCATGCCGCAGCACCGTCGCGCCAGCTTCCCGAGCGCGTTGAGCTGAGTCGTCCGAACTCCCGTCATCGATGCACACCACGTGAGGGAAGACGCCGCGGGCCTTCCTGATGACCTCCGCGATCACCGTGCCCTCGTTGTACAGGGGGATGACGAGCATCGCATCGTCAATCGAGAGGGTTGTCCCGGGCGCACGACTCTCCATCGGCGCGTCCGCTGATTGCATGCGGTCATTGTTGCAGGCCATGGACGAAGGTCGGGACCTTTGCCGGTCGATCGAACGGCGTGAGGGCCGGTAGCCTTGCCGACGCGAGCGGTCGGTACAGTGTGGCTGCCTGCCTCAATGCCGACAGACGAAGGAGCATGGCCAGGATGGGTGTTCGCATCGCACCGACTGCGGATGTCGCAGACAGCGCGTCCATTGGTGACGGGAGCCAGATCTGGCATCTCGCCCAGGTGCGCGAGGGGGTGTCGATGGGGGAGTCGTGCGTCGTCGGGCGCGGCGCCTACATCGGGACCGGCGTGAAGACGGGCCGCAACTGCAAGATCCAGAACTACGCGCTGGTCTACGAACCTGCCGAGCTTGCCGACGGCGTCTTCGTCGGACCCGCCGCAGTGCTCACGAACGACACGTACCCCCGCGCGGTGAATCCCGACGGCTCGCTGAAGAGCGCCGACGACTGGCACGCCGTCGGCGTGACGATCGGTGAGGGCGCCGCGATCGGTGCCCGGGCCGTCTGCGTCGCGCCGGTGACGATCGGCGCGTGGGCGACCGTGGCTGCCGGTGCTGTGGTCACCAAGGACGTCCCCGAGCACGCGATCGTCGTCGGCGTGCCGGCACGCCGTGTCGGCTGGGTCGGCCGGGCGGGGCAGCCTCTGCGGCAGGACGGCGCGCACTGGGTGTGCCCTGTGACGGGCGCCCGCTACGAAGAGCATGACGAGACCATCAGAGAGGTTGCGGCTGAATGAGCCAGACACTGATCCCCGCGGCGAAGCCGATCGTGGGTGACGACGAGCGCGCGGCCGTGGACCGCGTCCTGCGCAGCGGGATGATCGCGCAGGGTCCCGAGGTCGCTGCTTTCGAGCAGGAGTTCGCGGACGTCCTCGTCGCCGGCCGCACGTGCGTCGCGGTGAACTCGGGTACCTCGGGGCTGCACCTCGGTCTTCTCGCCGCGGGCATCGGCCCCGGCGACGAGGTCATCGTCCCGTCGTTCACCTTCGCGGCGACGGCCAACTCGGTCGCGCTCACGGGCGCGACCCCCGTGTTCGCCGACATCGAGCCTGACTACTTCTGCCTCTCGCCGGACGCGGTACGTGCGGCGATCACGGAACGCTCCAAGGCGATCATGCCCGTGCACCTCTACGGCCATCCCGCGGACATGACGGCGCTCGGCACGATCGCCGACGAGCACGGCCTGCTCTTGTTCGAGGATGCCGCCCAGGCCCACGGTGCGACCCTCGACGGGCGTCCGGTCGGCTCGTTCGGCGCGTTCGCGATGTTCAGTCTCTACCCGACGAAGAACATGACGTCGGGAGAGGGCGGCATGGTGTCGTGCGCGACGGACGAGATCGCCCGCAACGTCCGCCTGCTGCGCAACCAGGGTATGGAGCGCCAGTACGCGAACGAGGTCGTGGGGTTCAACGCCCGCATGACCGACGTGCACGCGGCGATCGGACGCGTGCAGCTCACCAAGGTCCAGGGGTGGACGGCCGACCGTCAGCGCAACGCCGCGTTCCTCTCGGAGAACCTCGAGGGCGTCGTGACGCCTCCTGTCGCCGACGGCGCGGTGCACGTCTACCACCAGTACACGATCCGCGTGGCGGAGGAGCGCGACCGTGTCGTGACCGCACTGCGCGAGGAGCACGGGGTCGGATCCGGTGTCTACTACCCGATCCCGAACCACCGGCTCGAGAGTCTCAAGCACTTCGCGCCGGATCTCCATCTCGCCGAGACCGAGGTCGCTGCACAGCAGGTGATCTCCCTCCCTGTTCATCCCTCGCTCACGCAGGAGGATCTGGACCGCATCGTCACCGCGGTCAACGTCGTCGTGAAGGCGGGTGCGTGATGGCAGACCTCCGAGCAGGCCTCATCGGCCTGGGAGCCATGGGCCGGCACCACGCGCGGGTGCTGCGTGAGGTGCAAGGGGTCGAGCTCGTTGCCGTAGCTGACCCCGGGGGGGACCCCTACGGCGTCTCCGGAGGCCTTGACATCCTTCCTGACGTCGAGGCGCTGATCGCCGCCGGCCTCGACATGGCAGTCGTCGCGGTCCCGACCATCTTCCACGAGGAGGTCGGTCTCGCGCTCGCGGCCGCTGGTGTGCACACCCTGGTGGAGAAGCCGATCGCCGCGTCGAGCGAGGCCGGACGCAAGGTGGCGGAAGCCTTCTCCGCTGCAGGTCTCGTGGGAGCCGTCGGGCACGTCGAGCGTTTCAACCCCGCGCTCCAGGAGCTGCGCCGCCGGATGGAGGGCGGCGAGCTGGGCGAGATCTTCCAGATCGCGACCCGTCGTCAGAGCACCTTCCCGGCCAGGATCTCCGACGTCGGAGTGATCAAGGACCTCGCGACGCACGACATCGACCTCACTGCATGGGTGGCGCAGAGCGGGTACAAGGCGATCTCTGCCCAGACTGCTCACCGCAGCGGCAGGCCGCACGAGGACATGGTCATCGCGACGGGGCGCCTCGACAACGGCGTCATCGTCAACCACGTCGTCAACTGGCTCTCGCCGATGAAGGAGCGGGTGACCGTCGTCACCGGGGAGCGCGGCGCTTTCACCGTCGATACCTCGACGGGCGACCTCACGTTCTACGCGAACGGCGACATCCCGACCGAGTGGGACGTCGTGTCGACGTTCCGCGGCGTGTCGGAGGGTGACATCACCCGTTTCGCGTTCGCGAAGCGCGAGCCGCTCCGAGCGGAGCACGAGGCGTTTCGCGACGCAGTCCTGGGCGTCCGCAACGATGTCGTCACGATGGAGGAAGGGCTGCGGACGCTCGAGGTCGCTGAGGCTGCCAACGAGTCCGCCTCTCGTGGCATCACGATCGAGCTCTGAGCTTCCACCAGGAGTGGCTGGCGAGTTCTCGGCCCGACCGGGCCGGCGGTGGTACGCCGTTGTCACCGGGGCAAGCGTGGTGGCGGTCGCGCTCCAGTGCGTCCGGGCGACGGAGTGGGTCGCGGGTGGTGGCAACACGTCTGAGGCGGTCGTGGGGGCGCTCGTCTCCTTGGTCGTCGTCGCATCGGTCCTCGCGCAGGTGGGGTGGCGATCGGCGAGATCCGAACATCTTGCCGTCGTCGCCCTCGGGGCGACGACGGTCGGGTTCCCCTGGCTCTCGCTGCGCGCCTCCGGTATCGGAGGAACCCTCGCGATCGCCGTGGTGTTCATCGGGATCGCCGCAGTGTGCCTGAGCGATCGTCGTCTGGCAGGGCGGCGTCCCTTGCTCGTGGTCGGCATTCTCGTTGCGGCACTCGGCGTGGGTGTTGCGCTCGTGCAACCGGGCCGGTGGCCGGTGGAGATCGCCGCAGAGTCTGCGGCCCAGGCGGCCGGCGAGGTGCTCATGGGCACGGCGCTCCGGCTTCCTGCCGCGTGGGTGTGTGCTGCGCTGCTCGGCCTCGGAGTCGTCCGTGTCCTCGTCCTGCGTCGGTCCTCTGCGCGCTCGGGGGCGATCGCCCTCGGAGCCCTGGTCCTCGGTGGGGCGCTCTACGTCGGCGCGTCATCACCCGGTCTTCCCGTCCTCGGCGCTGACGCATACCCGGCCTTCCCCGCTCCGGAAGCCCTCGCTGCTGTGCTCGCGGTGCCTTGGGTACTCGTGTCCGTGCAGGGCGGACTCCTGCTGGCGGAGGAGATCACGCGAGCGAGGACGGCGCGCGTGCGGGTTGCTTCGACGACGCTGGTCCTGCTCGTCTTCGTTGCTCTCGGAGCACGCGGACTCGTCAATGCTGTCCTCGGAGGCGCCGGGATCTGATCCGGGACCCGCGTTCGCCACCGACTGCGGGGCAATGCCCTTCCTGTGATACTTGCCAGCGCGGAGCATCTCGAGCGGAGAGGTGCCGGGTCTAGCAGGACGGGGGCACCATGCGCAGAGCGTGGACTGCGACGGCGGCAACGCTGGCACTGTTGGTCGGAACGCCGGGTGCGGGCGCTGTGGCGGGCGGCTCCAGCGGAGTCGCCGGGCCTGTCGTGCACGAGCAGCTCGCACAGGTCTCGGCGAACGACGAGGCAGGCGACGCGGTTGCTCCGACGATCGCCGAGACGGAGCTCGCGCTCGACGCCGACGTCCTCGGCACGACGCGCGGCGACCTGCAGGACGCAGATCCCCCGGTCGGTACCCGAGAGTCGTGGTCCGCGTCGGCCCGCACGGCCGGCGAGGAGACGGTCGTCGGTGTGGTCTGGGGGGCGAGCACCGACGCGGAGCTGACCGTCGAGATCCGATGGGGGGGCCCGGATACGTGGGGTCCGTGGAGCCAGGTCGACGTGGACCAGGCAGAGCTCACCACGTCTGCCGAGGGCGACGGGGTAGAGGTCAGGGCGGGCACCGAGCCGGTCTTCGTCGGCGCGGCGGAGACCGTCGAGGCCCGTGTGCTGGTCTCCGGAGGGGGGGAGCTCGTCGATCCGGAGCTCGTCGTGATCGATCCTGGTTCCGGGGACGTCGACGGTGCTGCGGCTCTCACCTCGTCCGGGGGCGGTACAGGCGGAGGTGTCGGCCGGTTCGCGCCGACGATCTCCAGCTCGCTCCCCGCTCCAGCAGCGCAGTCGACCGCGAGCTCAGTGCTGCCGCTCGCGACGGACCGACCGTATGTCCACACTCGCGCGCAGTGGGGCGCCGACGAGCGCCTCATGACCTGGACCCCGCAGAGCGGGCGCGTGATCGGCGCCGTCGTTCACCACACGGCGGGCAGCAACGACTACACGGCGGAGCAGGTGCCCGCACTCATCCGCGGCATCTACGCCTACCACGCCCAGTCTCGCGGCTGGGGCGACATCGGCTACAACTTCCTCGTCGACAAGTTCGGCCGGATATGGGAGGGCCGGGCCGGTGGGGTCGACCGCGCGATCGTCGGCGCACACGCCGTAGGCGTGAACTCCGAGCGTTTCGGCGTGTCGGTGCTCGGCAACTTCGACACGGCACAGGTGACCGGCGCCGCGATCGACACCGTGTCCTGGCTCGTCGCGTGGAAGCTGTCTCTCCACGGTGTCCGTCCTGCTGGCAGCGCCGTCGTCGGGCACCGCGACGTCGGACAGACGTCGTGCCCGGGGGCATCTCTCTACGCTGCGCTGCCGCAGATCCGCTCGATCGCGACGGCCCGCCAAGGGGGTTTCGAGGATCGCTCCTTGCGGCGCGACCTCGGGTCGGACGGCTTCCCGGACCTTCTGGCGGTCCAGTCGTCGGGTGTCTCGCTCCTCACGGCGCCCGGCGCTGGATGGGGGACCGTGCGGACCGTCGGAAAGGGCTGGAACGGCACCAGGGTCATCGCGCCCGGCGACTGGAACGGCGACGGGAGCCCGGACCTCATGCTCGTCGACCCGGCGTCCGGCGCACTCTGGCTGTACCCCGGCACCGCGTCCGGGGGCTGGGCGGCACGTCAGCGGATAGGGGTGGGATGGGGCATCTTCAACCTCGTGGTCGGCGGCCACGACTGGAGCGGCGACGGCCGGCCGGATCTGCTCGCCCGCCGCCACGACGGGTCGCTCTGGCTCTACGCGGGCAACGGCCGTGGCGGGTTCGGCGAGGTACGCAGGATCGGTGTGGGCTGGGGCGGGATGTCGGCCGTCTCGATGCTCGGGCCCTTGCGGGACGGCCGCCCGGCGCTGGTCGCCCGGTCGAACGGATCGCTGTACACGTACATCGGGGACGGCAAGGGCGGCTTCGCCACCTCCCGCGGACGTCTTGTCGGGCCGGGCTGGGACGCGATGACGAGCATCGTGGGTGCCGGCGACCTGAACGACGACGGGCAGGCTGACCTCGTCGCTCGCGACCGTCAGGGAACGCTCTGGCGCTACATCGGTGATGGTGCCGGCGGGGTGACGGGCAGGAGCGCCATAGGCGTCGGCTGGCAGTCGTTCACCGCGGTGCACCCCGCCGGACGGTCCGGTCGCGGGGAGGACTTCTTCGCCGTCCGGCCGGACGGCGCGCTCCTGCGCTACAGCTTCGCCGGGGGAGCCGCGTTCAGCAGGCTCTCGGGCACGGGGATCTCGTCCTCGGGCGTGGTCGAGGCCATCGCCCCCGGGGACTGGAACGGCGACGGCCGGCCAGACCTCATGACGCGTCGACAGAACGGCGATCTCTTCCTGCACGCAAAGACCAGCAGCGGCGTCTTCGATCCACGGGGCACGCGTGTCGGGACCGGCTGGGGTGGCATGACACAGGTCATCGGTGCGGGGAACTGGCTCGGGACGGGGGTGCCCGGCGTGATCGCGTTCGAGCGGGGTGCCGGGCGGATCTGGCTCTACCCGGGGGACGGCCGTGGGGGGTTCGCGGCAAGGGTCCTCCTCGCCAGCGGCGCACAGTTTCTCGACCGCCTCGTCAACGCGGGCAACTGGCGGGGAGGAGCGCTCCCGGACCTGCTCGCTCGGGAAGCAGGGACGGGAAGGCTGCTGCTCTACCCGAGCAACGGCGGTGCGCTCCTCGGACAGTCGCGGGTCGTCGGTCAGGGCTGGCAGGGCATGGCGGCGATGGTCGGCACGGGTGACGTCGACGGTGACGGACGGCCGGACCTGGTCGCCGTGACGTCCGGGGGTAGCCTTCGCCTCTACCCGGGTGACGGCATCGGTGGCTTCCTCGCAGCGCGTACGCTCCCAGGCTCTGGTGGGACACGGATCTCCTGACCAGGATCGGCTCTCCCGGGAGCTGCGCGTAAGGTGTCCGCGGGCACCTTCGCCCGCGAGGCCGTCTATACCCGGGAGAGTGCGTGTCCGTCCTGAGCCTGCTGTGGACCCTGCTGCTCGTCGTGGTCCTGCTCTGGGTGCCCGGCACGGCGCTCGGGCTCGCTGCGGGGCTGTCACGCGCCGTCGTGCTCGTGACGGCGCCGCTGCTCGGGCTGGGTCTCCTGACGGTCGTCGGCGTGTGGTCGGGACTCGTCGGGATCCCGTGGGGACCGCTGCCTGTGACGGTCGCGGTTGCCGTGGTGGTGGGCGCGACGTGGGTCGGCAGGACGCTGCTCAGCCGCGGTCGTCCGGCGGTCAGGGGCCGAGAGCCGTTCGCCTCGCGACGCGACCTCGGGATCGTCGGCGCAGGCCTTGCCGTCGCCGCCGCCGTGGGCACCACCACCTGGTGGCGCGCGACTGAGGGCTTCGCACTCGTCAACCAGGACTGGGACATCCCCTGGCACGCGAACATGGTCAGGCTCGTCGCGGAGTCCGGCACGTGGAGCACGAGTGTCGCGGGGAACTTCTCCTATTACGACACGACGCTGGACGACGCTCCGATCCGGTCCTACCCGATCGCGCTGCACGCCGCGCTCGCCCTCGTGTGGCCCGCCTCCGGGGTGACCATCCCCCACCTTCTGTCGGTCTTCCAGCTCGTGGTAGTCGGCGTGGTCGTGCCGGTCGGGGTGGCAGCACTTACCTGGCGACTGAGCCGACGCCCGATCGCGACGGCGGCCGCCGCCGTCGCGTCCGTGTGCCTGAGCTCCTTCCCCTACGACATGCTCTTCCGCGGTCCGCTGCTCCCGCTCGTCGTCGGCATGGCCCTCGTCCCGCCTTTCATCGTCCTCGCCCTGCGCCGCACGGGACGGGGGTACGGGCCGGCGTCTGCGGTTCTCGCCGGTCTGGGGGCCGTCGGCGTCCTCGGGGCACACGCGAGCGTGGCGGTGCTGACCGTGGCCGTCGCGCTGGTCTGGGTCGCGCTCGCCGCGCCACTCTCCTGGGAGGGCGTGGGTCGCCGGCTGCTCCGTCTCGTCCCGGTGGGGCTCGTCGCGGGAGTGCTCGGTGCTCCGCTCGCGCTCGAGCTCTACCGGGAGTCGGGCCGGGTCTCCGAGGTCGACTGGCCGGCGTACGAGACCGTCCCTCAGGCCCTGGGCGAGGTCGCCTTCTTCAGCCACGGCAACCCACAGGCCCAGTGGGTGTGGGCCGTACTTCTGGTCACGGGACTGGTGTCGGCGCTGCGGTTGCCCACCGCGCGCTGGTACGTCGCGGCCTATGCGGGCGCCGCGCTGGTCGCGGCCTGGACGGCTGGATCGGACGGCGAGCTCGTCACCCGCCTCACCGGTTTCGTCTACAACGACTCCTGGCGGCTGGTCGGGTTCGCGACGTTGCTGGCGACGCCGCTGATCGGGTTCGGGGCGCAGGCGGCGGTGGACCTGGTCCGTCGCCGAGGCGTGCCCACCCGTGGTCGTGCTGCCGTCTGGCGCGCCGCGTGGGCCTCGGTCGCAGCCGTCGCTCTGCTCCTCGTGATGGTGGGCGACGTCCAACGCAACGTCTGGTCGCTCCAGCGCCAGTACCGCGACGGGCCGACGCTCACGTCCGACGAGATCACACTCTTGCAGCGAGTCGGTGAGCACGTGCCCGAGGGCGCGCAGGTTCTGAACGACGCGTGCGACGGGTCGGTCTGGATGTACGCGCTCGGTGACCGGATGCCCATGATGCGGCACTTCGAGATCATCCCGACGGACCGCCAGCTGCTTCTCCTCAAGAGCTTCAACCGCTTCGACTCGGACCAGGAGGTCCGCCGCGCCGCAGCTGAGCTGGGCGTCGAGTACGTCTACGTGTCCGACGGCCGGGTCCGCTCCTACCTGCCCCGACCACCGGGACTCGAGGGCCTCGAGGACGTGGAGGCGCTCACGCTCGTGGACCAGGAGGGTGAGGCCCGGCTCTACCGTGTCGACTGGGAGCGGGTACCAGACGGCCGCCAGCTCGTGAGGGCTGCGGCTGTCGACCACGTCTCGCATCCCGGCGTGCCGGGGATCTGGGCGACGAACGACCCGGCGGAGCTCGAGGACCAGAACGCGGTCTGCGTCTAGCGAGCGAGACGGGCGTCAGCTCCACGTTTCAGAGGGTGCGCGCGATGACACCCCACCCGGAGCCGACCGTCCGCGGTGCGGCGAACCCGGAGCCCGTCCACGGGTAGAGGTGGAGCGCGCCGGTGGCGTCCGCCGCGAGGAGATCAGGCACGCCATCCCGGCCGAAGTCGTTCACCGGCGTCAGGAGGCGCATCGTCCCCCAGCCTTTTCCGATCTGCCGGGGCACGAAGCCACCGCCGCCGTTGCCCCGGTAGAGCCACAACCGGCCTGCGGAGTCGACCGCGAGCAGGTCGGACCATCCGTCGCCGTCCCAGTCGCCGCCCCCTCGTACCGTCGTCATGGAGGCCCACCCGGGCCCGACCGGCCGCCGGTCGGCGAAGCGCCCGTCACCGAGGCCGGGGTAGAGCCACATCGTGCCCTGACGGTCGATGGCGAGGAGATCAGGTGTGCCGTCGCGGCCCACGTCTCCGGGGGCTACGAGCATCCGGATCCCCTGCCACCCGCTGCCCGCCCGCACGGGGGCGCCGATCGTGCCCGCGGCCGTGGTCGGATACCGCCAGAGCACTCCCTGGCCGTCGACGGCGAGCACGTCGTCGTTCCCGTCCCGATCGAGGTCGTTCGCGCGGACGGCCAGCGTCATGGACTGCCAACCTCGGCCGAGCTGCCGGGAGCCGGTGAACCGGCCGTCACCGTCACCCAGGTATGCGACGAGCCGACCGTCCAAAGCCTGGCCGACCACGTCCACACGGCCGTCCGACGTCGAGTCGCTGTCGAGGCGGCTCGTCCCGGTGATCTTCCACCAGTCGGACCGGAGCCCGAAGGCGCTGCGGAACTGTGACCCGCTCACGGTGACCGTGCCGGCCGAGCCGGTGATGACGACGCGGACGACCCGGCCGCCCCACTCGCCGTTCCCCGTCCGCGAGACGACGTCGACGGTACGAGGCGTGCCGATCGCCGGGTAGCGCGAGGAGAGGTCCGACGGTCGGAGCACGACGTTCCAGGCATGGACGGGGTTCCCTGGGGCATCCCAGGGGTCAGCGCGCTCGGGCAGGTAGGGAAAGCTCCCTGCCGCGCTCCGACCGCCGTTGGAGGATCCGAACTGGGTGAAGGCCGGCGAGCCGGCGTAGTGACGCACCTGGCCAGCCGTCGCCGCGACCGCCGCGTCCGTGCTGACCGTCTCGTGAAACCTCGTCTCGACGCCGGAAGCGCTGAAGCTCTTGTGGCCGGGATACACCTGGCACTGTGTGGTGTCGCACGTCTGCCATGATCCGGTGGTGTGCGCGCGGTCGTAGGACGCATACGTCCTTGCCGCCACGGCCTGTGCCCGGAGCGCGTCGGCAGGCCAGCTCGAGGGGGACTCCGCAGGCACGACTGACTTGAGGTAGTCCTCGAGGGCGACCACGTTGACGGTCCGGAGCCGGGGCGCAGCATCCTCGGGGACCGCACGCACCGTCCCGCGATAGTCGGTCTGCGTGCCGTCTGGTCGGACGAGTCGCAGGAAGCCGGACGGTGCCGAGAGCTCGAGGAAGCCGGGTGAGGCGCCCTGCGACCAGCGTCGCCAGGTCCCGTCCACGAGACCGAACAGGGAGAAGCCCGAGGCGTCTCGCAGCACACGCCACTGCTGGGGCGTGGTGCCGGCGAACGAGAGTGGCGTGCCCTTGGTGACGGCGTCGCTCGCTCGCATCCCGGGCACCGCGACGACCCGCAGGTCGTTGTCGGTGTCTCCGCTGATGAGGACGCTGATGGTTCCCGAGCTCTGGGTGACGGACGTCGTCCCGGGGTAATAGGTGTCGAGGATGCGCTGGTAGCCGACTCCCTGCGCTGCCGCGGCGCGCGCTCCCCACTGCGACATGCCACGACCGTGGCCGAATCCTCTGCCGGCGAGCGTCACCGTCGTCCCCGAGCCGAGCGTCACGCGTTCGACGGTTTCGGTCGCCGCAGCCGCCGGAGCTGGGTGGGCGACGGCCAAGATCCCGACCAGCACGGCCGCGAAAACCGACGCCACGGAACGCTCCAGCCGTCCTGACATGTCTTCCTCGATCCGCACGCTTGCGCCGTCGTGGACCGGACTCGTCCCGACCGGCGCTCCGACCAGCAGCCCAGCCAGGCTATGTCGTGGCGCCGAACGCCGCCTGCCGGGGCAGTAGCCTGGGTTGCTGCCGGGCACCCTGCCCGGGAACGAGGAGGGTGGAACCCTGAGCAGGCTTCAGCACGCGGCACGGAGAGTCATCGATCACTCGGCGTTCCGCTATCTCCTCGTCGGCGGCATCGCCTTCGCCATCGATCTCGGGCTCCTGACGCTCTCCTACCGCGCCTTCGGTGCGCCCTTGTGGCTCGCGACGGCGATCGGCTTCTGGGGGAGCTTCGCGTTCAACTTCACGCTCCAACGGCGCTACGCTTTCGGCGGCGTCGTTCCGGCCGGTGCCGCTCTGTGGCGGTACGCCTTGCTCCTCGTCGTGAACTCGGTGGCGAACATGGTCGTCGTCGAGGTGTTCGAGCGGTTGGGTTGGGGTTACGCCGTCGGCAAGGTGTCCGTCACGGTTGCCCAGACGATCTGGAACTACTTTGCCTACCGATTCTGGGTGTTCGGGCGCGCGTCGTCGACGAAGGACGCCGTCGCCGACTCCCTGGCGAACCTCCCGCTCGAGCCTGACCGCAAGGAGAACTGAAGATGTACAAGGGGGCGCGCATCGCGGCCGTCGTTCCGGCCTACCGCGAGGAGGCCATGATCGCGACGGTCGTGGCGACCATGCCGGAGCTCGTCGACCACATCGTGATCGTCGACGACTGCAGCCCGGACGGGACGTCCGACGTGGTCCGGGCTCTCGACGATCCCCGAGTGACGCTCATCCGCCACGAGTCCAACAAGGGCGTGGGAGGTGCCATCGTCACCGGGCACCGGACGGCGATGGAGCTCGGTTCCGACGTGAACGTCGTGATGGCCGGGGACGCGCAGATGGATCCGACCTATCTGCCGGAACTCCTCGATCCTGTGACTTCGGGAGGCTACGGCTTCGCCAAGGCGAACCGCTTCTTCCGGCCGGACTCCTACAAGGGCATGCCCGGCTATCGTGTCTTCGGCAACATCGTGCTCTCGTTCATGACGAAGTTCGCCTCCGGCTACTGGCACCTGTTCGACCCGCAGAACGGCTACACCGCGGTACGCACCTCGGTGCTCGAGAAGCTGGCGCTGGACCGCGTCGCGGAGCGCTACAGCTTTGAGAACGATCTCCTGATCCACCTGAACGTCGCCGGAACGTCGGCCGTCGACGTCCCGATCCCGGCGGTCTACGGCAACGAGGTGTCGAGCATCCGGCTCGGGAAGGTCGTGCCGGAGCTCCTGAGCCTGCTCTTTCGCGGCTACTGGTACCGCATCTGGTACCGCTACGTTCTCTGGTCCTTCTCGCCCGTCGCGCTCCTGCTGTTCAGCGGGCTCCTCCTCACCCTGCTGGGGGTCGTGGCGGGTGTCTGGATCGTTGCCGCGACATGGAACACCACGCCAGCGACCGCCGGCACGGTGCTGCTCGCGGTCACCCCGTTCGTCCTGGGCGTACAGATGCTCGTGTCGTCGCTCCAGCTCGACATCCAGGAGAGCCCCGACACGCCCACGCTCGCGCCGTTCGACGAGTCGTGACCAAAGGCATGAGGTTCACGCTCGTCAGCCGCATCTTCCGGCCGGAACCGTCCGCGGCCTCGTTCCGGCTCGGCGCGCTCGTGGACGCTCTGCAGAGCGGTGGACACGAGGTCGACGTGCTCACGGTGGCCGTTCCGGGCGGTGGTCCGGACGACGCGAGGGCGGGAGTCCGGGTGCGTCGCTGGCCGGTGCTGCGCGACCGTTCGGGCTACGTGCGCGGGTACCTGCAGTATCTGAGCTTCGATCTCCCCGCGTTCTTCAGGGTGCTCGTGGGTCATAGGCCCTCGGCTGTCGTGGCGGAACCGCCCCCGACGACGGGTGCGGCGGTACGGCTGGCATGCGCGATACGGCGCGTGCCCTACGTCTACTACGCGGCGGACATCTGGTCCGACGCGTCAGCGGGGACCGGAGCGCCCCGCGTCGTCGTCGCCATGCTGCGTGCTGTGGAGCGCTGGGCGATGGGTGGGGCGGCGGACGTGGTGGCGGTGAACGACGAGGTCGCCCAGCGCGTCCTCGAGCTCGGGGCCCGCCGGGTGACGGTGGTCCGCAACGGCGTCGACACCGACGTGTTCCGGCCGGGGGGTCCGCTTGCGGACGACGCGCCGCGCGGCCCCTACGTCGTCTATGCGGGCACCACGTCGGAGTGGCAGGGCGCGGAGGTGTTCGTCGACGCGATGGCCCGGGTCCAGGCGCACGTGCCGGGCGCCACGCTGGTGTTCCTCGGTCAGGGGAGTGCCTGGGAATCGTTGCGGTCGCGTTCCCGTTCCCTGCCCGACGGCGGTCGATGCGTGCGCATGGTCGGCCAGGTCCCGGCGGTCGAGGCTGCGGCCTGGTTGCGGGGTGCGGTCGCTGGACTGGTGAGCCTCAAACCAGGGCAGGGATACGACCTTGCGTTCCCGACCAAGGTCTACGCGACCGTCGCGTCAGGTGCGCCGGTCATCTACGCGGGCCCCGGACGGGCTCGCGAGGTCATCGACGAGCACGGGCTCGGACGAGTCGTGGACTACGACGTCGGGGCGGTGGCAGACGCGTTGCGCGCCGTGCTCCTCGCGCCACCTCCTACGCCCGAGGAGCGCGTGCGGCTCCACGGCTGGACGACGGAGAACGCGTCCGTGAGAACTACCGGCGAACGCGCGGCCGAGGTCGTGATGAGGGCCGTGGCCCGGTCCGCGTGACCGCCCCGACGGCCGTCGGGGCGGGGAACCACGCCCAGTTTCCCCGGTAGACTCGCGCGGTCCCGGCTGGCCGTCCGGGGGGCGATCCAGTACCGACGCCGCTGACGCGGCAAGACAGGGATAGGTGCAGTGAAGGTCATCTGGTCGAGCCTCCAGAGGTTGCTCCCATATCTGCCCGGACGGGCAAAGCGGTTCCTCCTCCTCTACTCGGGGCTCTCGGCCGTGCTCGCGCTGGTTGACGTCGCGGTCCTCGGCCTGCTCGCTCTCGGGGTGAGCGTCATGCTGCAGGGGAACGCCCTCGACCTGCCTGTGGTCGGCGAGATCGGGCCGGACCAGTACCCCTGGTTGTTGCTGGTGCTGGTGGCGCTGCTCATGCTGAAGTCCTCAGCGAGCATCGCGCTGCAATGGGTCGCCACCCGGCGGTTCGCGGCGTTCGAGCTGCAGATCGGTGAGCAGCTCTTCAGCGCCTACATGCGAGCGCCCTGGCTCGACCGGCTGAAGCGCACCACCGCCGAGCTCGTCCGCCTGACCGATGTCGGGATCGCCAACACGGTGTCGGGGTTCCTGCTCCCGGTGATGAACCTTCCGACGATCGTCGTGACGTTCCTGGCGCTCGTCCTGGTCCTGGTCGTCGCGCAACCGATGACGGCGTTGGTCACTCTGGTCTACCTCGGGCTCATCGGGCTCGTCCTGTACTTCTGGGTCGCTCGCAAGAGCATCGAAGCGGGCCGGGTCAACGTCCGGTACTCGATGCGCGTCGCGGCGCTCGTGACGGAGATGGTGGGCGCACTGAAGGAGATCACGCTCCAGCAGAAGTTCGGCGAGGTAGCGCAGGTCGTCCGTGCGAACCGGGTGCACACGACTCGTGCACGGGCCAACATGGCGTTCCTCGGGGCGGTACCGAAGTTCGTCATCGACGCAGCTCTCGTCGGGGGCTTCCTCCTCGTCGGTGGCGTGAGCTTCCTCCTCGGGGGGACGTCCGAGGCGATCAGTGCAGTGTCTCTCTTCGCCGTCGCCGGGTTCCGTCTGGTCCCGTCGCTCACGGGGTTCCAGGCGGTGGTCGCCCAGGCCACGGCCAACGTGACCCACGTCGACGCCGTCCTCCGTGACATGGACAGCGCGCGCGAGTACGTCGCGCACGCGGAGTCGATGGGACGCCAGGAGCTCGCGGAGCCCGTCGAGTCGGTACACCTGCGCGGTGTCGGATTCCATTACCCTGGGCGGGACGAGCCCGCCGTCCGAGACGTGACGCTCGACATCCCCATCGGGTCGACCGTCGCTCTCGTGGGCGCCTCCGGTTCCGGCAAGAGCACGCTGGTAGATCTCCTGCTCGGGCTGATCACCCCTGATCAGGGGGAGATCCGTGTCGGCGCTCAACCTCTCGCGGACGTCCTGGGGGCGTGGCGCCACCGCGTCGGCTATGTCCCGCAGGACGTCGCGATCTTCGACGGCACGATCGCGCAGAACGTCGCGCTGTCCTGGAGCGACGACATCGACCGCGAGAAGGTCGTGGACGCGCTGCGCCGCGCGCAGCTCCTCGACGTGGTGGAGAGCCGGCCCGGCGGTCTCGACTCGACGGTCGGGGAACGAGGAATGTCCCTCTCCGGCGGGCAACGACAGCGTCTGGGTATCGCTCGCGCCCTGTACGCGGACCCGCTCGTCCTCGTGCTGGACGAGGCGACCAGCGCGCTGGACACGAAGACGGAGTCCGACGTGACCGCAGCGCTGCGCGCCCTCGAGGGGAACGTCACGCTGGTCTCGGTCGCGCACCGGCTCGCGACCATCCGCCACGCCGAACAGGTCTGCTTCATGAGCGGCGGCCGGATCGTCGCCAAGGGAAGGTTCGAGGACCTCGTCCGGGACGTGCCGGAGTTCGCGGTCCAGGCGTCGCTGGCTGGCCTCGCATGACCCGTGCCACCGTCGACTTCGTCATCGCGGTCCATGACGTGCGGCGGCCGCTCGAGCGAGCGGTCCGCTCGGTCCTCGACGCGGGGTCGGACCGTGTGCGCGTCCTCGTCGTCAGGCATGGGCTCGGGACCGATGCGTTCGCCGACCTCGAGGCTGCCACGCAGGGAGGTGGAGCGCGCTGGGTCGCGTTCGACGACGGGATCCGAAGCCCTGCCGGCCCCTTCAACGCCGGGATCCGGGCTGCCACCGCCGACTACGTCGGGGTGATGGGATCGGACGACGTCGTGGAGCCGGGAGCCGTCCGCGCGCTGCTCCGGCACCTGGACGAGGACGCCCCGGACGTCCTCGTGCTGCCGTTGCGCCACGCCGACGGTGATCCGGTCCGCAGCCCGCTGACGCGGCTGGGCCGCACCCGGCGACTGGATCCGGTGAAGGACCGGATGGCCTATCGCACGGCACCGCTGGCCGTCGTGCGCCGTCGGCTGTGGACGGAGCTCGGGCTCTCGTTCACCGAAGGGCTGGCGACCGGCGAGGACGTCGACCTCTCCGCTCGGCTGTGGTTCTCCGGCGGGCGCATCGACTTCCACCCGGCTGACCCGGGATACGTGATCATGGCGGACGGCCCCGAGCGGGTGACGCTGCAAGCGAGAACCCTGGCCGAAGATCTGGAGCCCTTCGCACGCCTCCTGAACATGCCGTGGGTCGCCTCGCTGGAGCCGCGTGCCCGGCGCAGCCTCGCGGTCAAGACGTTGCGTGTCCATCTTCTCGCTGCTCTGGACGGTCAAGAACGACGAGACGCACTCGACCAGGACGCGGTCGACGCTGCCGCCGACCTGGTCGGACGGGCCGTCCGTCTCGCTCCGCGCGTGCTCGCGCCCTTCAACCGGGCGGATCGCCGGGTCCTCGACGTCCTCGCCCACCCGGACCCCGATCCGGGCACCGTGCTCCAGGCGTTGCGCGCTCGGCGGGAGGCCGCAATGCCCGCTCGCGTCTTCCCGGTCGATCCCGTGAGGGTCCTCGACCGGGAGAGCACGGTGCGGCGCTACGGGCGGTACGCGACCTGGCCCCGGTCCCCGCGACGTGGCGGTGGAGCATGAAGGAGCGGCTCGTGCTCCTGACGAACGAGTATCCGTACGCTCGTGGCGACGCCTCGTTCCTCGTCAACGAGATCGACGCCCTCGCCGCGCGATTCGACGACGTCGTCGTGTTCAACTACCCGAGCCCGGGGTCGACCACGACCACTGATCTGCCGCCGGGTGTCCGCTTCGGCGGCACGCTGAAAGGACCGCCGCGCTGGCGACCTCTCTTCGCACTGCTGCGCCCCGACGTCATGCTCCGGACGCTCCGGACGCTCGAGCTCGAGCGGCGGGCGGGGAGGCTGAAGGGCCGCCTGAAGGCCGAGGGCATCGCGGCTCTCGCCGGCGTGAAGCGCTCCCGCGACGCTTCGCTGCGTCATGCGCTGGGTGAACCCGGATGGCGGGTGACCGTCTACGCGTTCTGGGCGGCGGGCGCCGGGATCGCGGTCCCGTACATCGGCCGCGTGCGGGGGAGGGTCGCCCTGCGCCTCCACGGGTACGACCTGTACGACGAGCGGGCGGGCCGGCTTCCGCTGCGGGCGAGCCTCTTCCGCCGCGCGGACGTCGTCCTCCCGATCTCCCACCACGGCTACGACTACCTACGGTCCCGATTCCCGTCGGAGCTGGCAGCGGACAAGCTCGTACTGAGCAGGCTCGGGACCGCAGACCACGGGATCGCGCGGCGCACGGAGGAGGGCCCCGTCACGCTCCTGAGCTGCTCGTCGGTCTCGGAGGTCAAGCGGGTCGAGCTCGTCCACCGCGCCGCGGTGGCACTGAGCCGACGGCGACCCGTCCGCTGGGTCCATCTCGGAGGTGGCCCGCAGCTCGACGCACTGCGGGAGGCCGTCGACACGACGCCTGCCCCGGGGCTCTCGGTCGAGCTCCGTGGACAGGCCACCCACCAGGAGGTCCTCCACGTGCTCGGGACCGAGCCGATCGACGTCTTCGTCAACGCGAGCTCGTCGGAGGGAGTCCCGGTGAGCATCATGGAGGCGCTGTCCTTCGACGTCCCGGTGGTCGCCACGGACGCTGGCGGATCGGGAGAGCTCGTCGGCGAGGAGATGAAGACCGGCCGACTCGTCCCCGTCGACTCGGATGCCGAGACGATCGCGTCCGCCGTCCAGGACGTGCTCGAGCACAGGGAAGACCTGACGCCTCGACTCGTCTGGGCCCTCCACTGCGATGCGCGCACCAACGCGGCGCGGCTCGTCGACCTCCTGCTTCCCCCGACCGAGGAGTCACATGTCTGAGAGCACGCAGCGGCCGACGATGCTGATCATCTCGTTCTCGCCGCTCGCGGGCGATGCTCGCGTCCTGAAGCAGATCCGCCACTTCGCCGGGCTCTACGATGTGACGACGTGCGGGTACGGGCCGTCGCCGGATGCGAGGGTGTACCACCTGGAGCTTCCGGGCGATGCCCGTGACGTGCTCGACGGACGGCTCGTCACGACTCGGGTCTACCCGTGGGTGTTCCGTGCCGTCCCGGCTGTGCGTGCCGCCCGCACCTTGCTCCGAGGGCGGACGTTCGACCTCGTCATCGCGAACGATGTCGAGACGGTGCCGATTGCATTCGGGGTGGCTCCGCCGGCACGTGTGCTCGCCGACCTGCACGAGTACTCACCAGGGCTGCACGATGAGCACCCGGCGTGGGTACGAAGGATCGCGCCCTACTATCGCTGGCTCTCGCGCCGGTTTGCTGCAAGGGCGGGTGCCCGGACGACGGTGAGTCGCGGCGTCGCGGACGCGTACGAGAAGTATGTGGGCATGAGGTGCGAGGTGGTGACGAACGCCGCGCCGTACGTCGACCTGTCTCCCGGCCCCGTGGAACGGCCCCTCCGTCTGGTCCACTCAGGCGCCTGCCTCAGGAACCGCAACCTGATGCTCATGCTCGACGCGGTAGAGGCAGCGTCGGTGCGGGTCTCGCTGGACCTCTACCTCACGCCCAACCACCCCGACTACCTCGCCGAGCTGCGCGCCCGCGCCGCGCAGATCCCCGGGGTCACCGTCCACGACCCCGTCCCGTACGAGAACCTGGTCACGACCTTGAGCGCGTACGACGTCGGGGTCTTCGTCCTCCCGCCGGTGAACGCCAGCTATGCGTCGGCACTTCCGAACAAGTTCTTCGACTATGTCCAGGCCCGGCTCGGCATGATCGTGGGGCCGTCCCCCGAGATGGCCGCGATCGTGCAGGAGCGAGGACTCGGTCTCGTCACGAGGGACTTCACGGTTGCCGCCCTCGCGGAGGCGGTCGGTGAGCTCACCGCCGAGTCCGTCGAGCGGTTCAAGGCCGCGTCGCACGCCGCCGCACGCGCCCTCGGGGCCGACACGCAGATCGCGATCTGGGACGAGAGCGTCGAACGACTCCTCGCGCGAGAGGCCGACCGGTGAGCGCGCGCCCCTCCGTCCTGGTCCTGTCGTTCTCGCGGATCGCCTCGGACGCGCGCGTGCTCAAGCAGGTGCGATTCCTCGCGGACGACTACGACGTCACGACGTGCGGGTACGGTCCGGCGCCCGAGGGTGTCGTCGCGCACGTCGAGGTGCCCGAGGACCGGCAGGCGTGGGTCAAGGACCGCCGCTGGCTCCTGCTGCGGCAGTACCGGCGCGTCTACGGGACCAACCCTGCGGTCACGTGGGCACGGCGCCCGCTCGCAGGGCTGGACTTCGACGTCGTGGTCGCGAACGACATCGAGGCGGTGCCGCTCGCCCTGGAGCTGCGTCCTCGGGGCGGTGTCCATGCCGACCTGCACGAGTACTCGGCAGGTCAGAACACCGAGCTCCGGAGGTGGCGGTGGTTCGTCGCACCGTACCTGCGATGGCTCGTACGGACGTTCGTGTCCCGTGCGGATTCGGTCACGACGGTGGGGCCGGTCCTGGCTCGGCGCTACGAGGAAGACCTCGGCAGAGGGGTCGGGGTGGTCGTCAACGCGACGCCGTTCGCGGACCTGGAACCGCGCCCCACGCCTCCCACGATCCGGCTCGTGCACAGCGGCATCGCCCAGCGCAACCGTGCCCTCGAGCTGACGATCGAGGCCGTGGAGGCCAGCCGCGCAGACGTGCGCCTCGACCTCTATCTCGTACCCAACGATCCCGCGTACACGCTCGAGCTCGAGCGCGTCGCGGCGGCGACGTCGCGCGTCCGGGTCCTTCCACCCGTCCCCTACGACCGTCTTGTGGAGACGTTGCACGAGTACGACGTCGGCGTCTTCCTGCTGCCGCCGGTCAACCCGAACTACGCAGCCGCCCTCCCGAACAAGCTTTTCGACTTCATCCAGGCACGGCTGGGCGTGGTCGTCGGACCGTCGGTCGAGATGGCTTCGGTCGTGAGGAGCCACGGGCTGGGTGCAGTGACGCGAGACTTCACCGCGGCTGGACTGACCGAGGTTCTGGACGGGCTCACCCCCGAGCAGGTGGACGGCTGGCGGCGCGCGAGCCACGCCGTGGCCCGGGAGCTTTCCGCCGAGGTCCAGTCGCAGACCTGGCTCGCAGCCGTCGCGCGTCTCGTCGAGCGGGCGGCACGACGGTGACGCGGCCGGCGGGAGTTGCCGCGGAGCCGGCGCGAGGCGCTCACTCCGTGGGCGACGGCGAGGGACGCCCGGTCACCCGTGCCGTACCGCAGGATGGAACGACCCTGCACTGGGTCTCCTGGATGCGGTGGCTCGCGATCACCGGCGTCGTCACGATCCACGTCGTCGGGGGGACGGCAGCGGCGCCCTGGGCGCGGGAGTCGAGACTCGGCGCTCTGGCGATCTGGCTCGACATCGGGTTCGTCTTCACCGTGCCGTTGTTCGTGATGATCAGCGGGGCGCTCCTGCTAGACCCTGGCCGCTTCCGCGGCACCGGGCCGTTCCTTCGGAAGCGGGCGCTGCGCATCGTGCCGGCGCTGGTCGTCTGGCACCTCTTCTACTGGGCCTTCCGCGTGCTCTACCTCGGTCGGGACGAGGGGCCGCTCGACTTCCTCCGCCTGACGCTCACCGGGGACCTGTACTCCCACCTCTACTTCTTCTGGATCGTGCTCGGGCTCGCCGTCGTCACGCCGGTCCTCGTCCCCTGGGTCTCCACCGTCTCGCGGAGGACCGTCGTGCTCGCCGGGTGCGCCGCCGCCGCGATGCCCGTGCTCACCGTGACCTCGCAGCTCGCACTCGGGCGGCAGCCCGTGTGGGTCGACACGCCGTGGACCTGGTGGCTGTTCTACCTGGGACTCTTCCTCCTCGGCTGGGGTCTGCGCGACGTCGTTCTCCGGGGCCCGGCGGTCGCCGTCGCGTGCGCGGCCGCCGTCGGACTCGGTGCACTGCTCAGCTGGCAGTGGCGGAACCCGGACGCGCCGGCCTGGCTGCAGGTCGTCTCACCCGTCTCTTACTACGGTGCGGGGGTCCACGTCTACGCCGTCCTCGTGTTCCTCGTCATCAAGTCGTTGGTGCGACCGGGCGGGGTGCTGCGAGTCCTCACGCGTCCCGTGCCGGCTCGCGCGGCCGCCGTCGTCGGCGGCGCCACCATGGGGCTCTTCGCGGTCCACATGGTCTTCGTCCAGCTGGTCTTCAGAGTGCCCGCGGTCGGTGGGGAGAACGTGGCGACGTCGTCAGAGCAGCTCGTGGGCCGAGTCGCAGTCGTGTTCCTGGTGACCCTTGCCGTCGTGCTCCTGCTCCGGCGGGTGCCGTTCGTCCGCGCCGTGCTGTAGTCCGGCGACGCTCAGGCCGAGGCGAGGAGCGCTGCGATCGCGCGCTCCGCGGCGTGCCCGTCGCCGTAGGGGGCCGCGGACGTGGGCTCCGGCGCAGGGCGCGCGACCGCGGCTGCGAGGGCGGACGGGTCGGGGACGAGAACGTTCCACCCCAGCTCGACGGTTTCGACCCACTCCGTCTCGGTGCGGACGGTCGTGCACGGGACGCGCAGGAGGAACGCCTCCTTCTGCAGACCTCCCGAGTCGGTGACCACACCGGCGCTCGCGAGGGTGGCTGCGACGAGGTCCGGGTAGGCGATCGGCGCGTGCAGGCGCACGGCACCCTGAGCGAGATCGATGCCGTGTTCCGCGGCGCGCGCGACGACGCGCGGGTGCGCGAGCAGGACCACCGGCCGGTCGAGTGTCGCCAGACCGTCGACGACGCGCCTCAGCCGGTCCGGGTCGTCGGTGTTCTCCGCACGGTGGATGGTCGCGACGTAGTACCCGCCCGCGGTCACCCCTGCGTCGGCGAGCACCGCCGGCGGGCCGTGCGTCACGGCGTCGCGAACCTCGCGGAGCACGTCGGTCATCACGTCGCCGACCAGCACCGAGCGACCCGCGAGACCCTCGGCGGTCAGGTGGTCCATGGCCACCTGCGTCGGCGCGAGGCACAGGTCCGCAGCGTGATCGGTGAGCACGCGGTTGTGCTCCTCGGGCATGAGCCGGTTGAACGAGCGCAGCCCGGCCTCGAGATGGGCGACACGACGATGCAGCTTGACCGCACTCACGGCGGCGGCGAGCGTCGAGTTGGTGTCTCCGTAGGCGAGCACCCAGTCCGGACGGTGCTCGTCGAGGACGGCGTCGAGCGCGCCGAGGATCGCCCCCGTCTGGACCCCGTGCGAGCCGGATCCGACCCCGAGGTGGACGTCGGGGTCGGGGATGCCCAGGTCCCGGAAGAACACGTCCGAGAGCATCGGGTCGTAGTGCTGTCCCGTGTGCACGATCACGTGGTCGACACCGGCCTGCCGCGCGGCTCGGGCGATCGGTGCGAGCTTGACGAACTGCGGTCGGGCACCGACGACGCTGAGGATCTTCACGGGGAACGATCCTATCCGTGCGCGCTGATAGGTTGCCCCGGTGGACGTCCTGGCCGTGAGCACCTGGTATCCCAACGCGTCGGCGCCTGTCTCGGGCACGTTCGTCGAGAAGGACGTGCACCTGCTGGCGCAGGAGCACCATGTGGAGGTCGTCCATCTGGTCGCGCCCCAGCTGCACGACGGTGGGCCGATGACGATCCGGCGCGACGGCGTCACCGTCCACCGTGTCGTGATGTCCACCCAGCGCCCCGATCATGTCGTGAGGGCGCGACGGATGCTCGAGCCGTTCGTGCGGGACGCCGAGATCGTCCACACCATGGCGTTCTCCTCCCTGCTCCCGTTCGCACTTCGACGACCGGACCGCCCGTGGGTGCACACCGAGCACTGGTCGGGCGTCTCCGACCCCGGCTCGCTCCCGGTGGCGTGGCGTGCGGTCATGCCAGCGCTTCGCCGCCTGCTCGCCCGGCCCGACGTCGTCACCGCGGTCTGCGAGCGGCTCGCGCGACCGGTGCGCGCCGTCCGCCGCGGACCCACGACGGTCGTCCCCTGCGTCGTCCCCGTGCCCGAACCCGTCCCACAGAGACCGGCGCCCTCGGACGTGCTGCGTCTCGTGGCGGTCGGAGGGCTGGTCGAGGGCAAGGCTCCTGTGCTCGCGGTGGAGACCCTCGCCCGGCTCCGCTCACGAGGACGTACCGCGGAGCTGACGTGGGTCGGTGACGGGCCCCTGCGTCCGACCGTCCTCGAGACGGCGCGCCGGCTCGGGCTGGAGCAGAGCGTGCATCTTGCGGGGACCCGCGACACCGCCGGTGTCAGCGCGGCCCTCGCGGCGGCGGACCTCTTCGTCCTGCCGACCCGCGCCGAGAACTTCTGCGTCTCGGCGGCGGAGGCCCTCGTGCACGGGCGCCCGGTGGTGGTCGGGGCGAACGGAGGCCAGGCCGAGTACGTCAGCCCGGACGTGGGCGAGCTCGTGCGGACCCAGGACGCGGGTGCCTATGCGGACGCCGTGCTCGCAGTCGACGAGCGGACGCGGGAGATCGGTGCCGAGGCGATCTCGTCGACGATCGGGGACCGGTTCAGCCCGGCGGCGGTACGACGCGGCTACGCGGACGCCTACCAGGTCGCGTTGCGCTCTGCGAGAGGTCGTGCCTCGTGACGCGGCCCGTGGTCGACGTCGTCATCGCCGTGCACTCATCCAGCCGTCCGGTGGAGAGGGCTGCGCGCTCGGTGCTTCACGGGACGAGGTCGACCCCGGTGGTCGTCACGATCGTGTGCCACGGCCTCGACCCGGCCGTCGTCGAGGACCGGCTGGGCGAGGCAGTCCGCGACCCGCGTGTCCGGATCGTGCCGTACGCCGACGGTGTGAGGTCACCTGCAGGGCCGTTCAACCACGGGCTGGACCTGGCCACCGGTGAGTACACGAGCGTGCTCGGCTCGGACGACCTCCTCGAACCCGGCGCGGTGGACTCCTGGGTGCGCCGAGCTCGTGAGGACCGGGCCGACGTCGTCATCGCGCGGCAGCGGCACCAGGACGGGAGGCCCGTGCGGACACCGCCCGTGCGGCCATGGCGGAGGAGCGCGCTGGACGGCGTGCGCGACCGGCTCTCCTACCGCAGCGCGCCGCTCGGGATCGTCTCGCGCGAGAGGTTCCCCGGCCTGCGCTTCACGACAGGCGTCGCGGTCGGGGAGGACATCGCCTACGTCACGGCGCTCTGGTTCGGGGGAGCGCGAGTGTCCCTCGACCGCGGGCCGGCGTACGTCGTCACCGACGACGCGGTCGACCGCACCACACGCGCGGTTCGCCCTGTTGCGGAGGAGCTCGCGTACCTGGACGTCGCGCTCGAGGCATGCCGTGCGCTGACGCCGGAGCAGGTGACGGCCTTCGTCACGAAGCTGCTGCGGGTCCACGTCTTCGGGGCGGTGCACAACCGGCAGGAGCCCGCGGCGTGGGACTCCGGCGCGCGGCAGGACCTCGCGCGGGCCGCGGACCGCCTTCTCGTCGTCGCGCCGCGGGCGGCGGAGCCGTTCTCCCTGGCCGACCGTCGTCTCCTCGCCGACGTCCGCGACCCTGAGGCACCGGTGGAGGACCTGCTGCGCCACGCCCGGGACCGGCGTCGCTTCGGGAGCCCGTCCACGTTGGTCACGGCTGACCCGCGACGGCTGCTGCACCGGGAGGCCCCGGTGCGTTTCATGGCCGCCTCGGTGCTCGCCGGCGCCGCACGCCCGGCGCGAGGTGCAGTGCGCGGCAACGAGTAGTCTTTGCTGCGCGCCGTCCCACCCGAAGCTTGAGGAGTTCCATGCGTATCGCCGTCGTCGCGCTCGGCAAGATCGGCCTCCCCCTCGCCGTCCAGTTCGCCGACAAGGGACACGACGTCGTCGGCATCGACGTGAACCCCTCCTTGGTGGACACCGTGAACGCCGGCCGCGAGCCGTTCCCCGGTGAGGCTCATCTCGCGGAGAAGCTCAGCCGCCTCGTCCCCACCGGGCGGCTGCGGGCGACCACGAAGTACTCCGAGGGCGTGCCCGGGGCGGACGCGGTCGTCGTCGTCGTCCCGTTGTTCGTCGACGAGGAGACCGCTCTCCCGGACTTCGGGTGGATGGACGACGCCACGCGATCGTTGGCGGAACACCTCACTCCTGGGACGCTCGTCTCCTATGAGACGACCCTTCCCGTGGGGACGACCCGCACGCGCTGGAAGCCCCTCATCGAAGAGGTGTCAGGCCTCGTCGAGGGGCGTGACTTCCATCTTGTCTTCTCGCCGGAGCGGGTGCTGACCGGACGCGTCTTCGCCGACCTGCGGCGCTACCCCAAGCTGATCGGAGGGCTCGACGCGGCGGGCGGCGCCCGTGCGAGGGCGTTCTACGAGGACGTGCTCGACTTCGACGACCGGCCCGACCTCCCGCGCGCCAACGGCGTGTGGGACCTGGGCAGTGCCGAGGCGGCCGAGCTCGCGAAGCTCGCCGAGACGACGTACCGCGACGTCAACATCGGACTCGCGAACCAGTTCGCGTTGTTCGCGGAAGCTCAGGGCATCGACGTCCACGCCGTGATCGAAGCGTGCAACTCGCAGCCGTACAGCCACATCCACCGACCGGGCATCGCGGTCGGGGGGCACTGCATCCCGGTCTACCCGCGCCTCTACCTCTCGGTCGATCCTGCGGCGTCGATCGTGCGCGAGGCACGGGCCGCCAACGCGGCGATGCCTGAGCACGTGATCGCCCGTGCGGCCGAGCTCGTCGGCAGCCTGGAAGGTCTGCGTGTCGCCGTCCTCGGTGCCGCGTACCGGGGCGGCGTCAAGGAGACGGCGTTCTCGGGCGTGTTCCCGACGGTCCAGGCGATCGCCGCACGAGGTGGCGTGCCGCTGGTCCACGATCCCCTGTTCTCCGACGAGGAGCTGCGCCGGCTCGGGCTGGAGCCGTTCCGTCTCGGGGAGCCTGCCGACGTCGTCGTCGTCCACACGGACCATGCCGAGTACCGGCACGTCGCGCCCGCGAGCTTCCCGGGAGTCCGGCTCCTCATGGACGGTCGTGGCGTGATCGACCTGGACCGCTGGAACGGTGTCGCGCGTGCGCGGTTGGGCTCTGGGTCCGCCCTCCTCGGCTGATGACCTGGTGGGCGCTCCTGCCGACGCTCGTCGGCACGGGAGCTCTCGTGTTCGTCCCCGGCGCGGTCGCGCTGACGCTCCTCGGCGTGCGGGGTCTGTACGCGTGGGCGGCCGGGCCGGCCGTGAGCGCGGTGATCGTCGCGGTCGGCGCGACGACGTCCGGTGCACTCGGAGTCCCCTGGAACCTCGCGACCGCGACGGCTTGCGTCCTCGTGGGCTGGCTCGCCGCCGGTGGGATGGCCGTGCTCGCAACGCGCCTCGTCCGTCGGGCGCCCTACCGCCTGGATGCCGGACTCCCCGGGCGTTCCGGTGCCGCCGTCCTCGGCGCGGTCGGTGTCTCCGCACTGTTTCTTGCGGCGGCCATCAGGTCCGGCATGGTCCGTCCGGACGCGTTGCTCCAGCAATGGGACGGGGTCTTCCACCTGAGTGCCGTGGCTTTCGTCCGCGAGTCGGGAGACGCGTCGCTCTTCGGCGCGCTGGAACCGCTGTACCTGCCCGGCATGGACTCCGTCTACTACCCGACCGTCTGGCACGCGCTCGTCGCGGTCAGCCCTTTCACCGCGTCGATCCCGGCAGCGGCGAACGCCAGCACGTTCGTGCTCGGAGCCGCCGCATGGTTGCTGGGAATGGCCGCGATGGCGCGCGCCGCCCTCCCCGGGAGGACCGCCGCGGCGGTCGTGGCGCCCGTGCTGGCGGCGGCCGTGACGACCTACCCGAGCGCCATCTGGAGCACGTCGGCACAGACGCCGAACGCCTACTCGCTCGCCGTGCTCCCCGGAGCCTGCGCTCTGGCGATCGTCGCGCTCCGTGGACGCGCCGCGACGACGAACCCGTGGTGGACGGCTCTCGTCGCGTCCGTCGCGCTGCTCGGAGTCGTCGCGACGCACGCGAGCGGAGCGTTCGCCGTGCTCGCGATCCTGGGCCCGCTCGCGGTCGGCCGGGCCATCGGTGCGGCCTACCGGGGCTTGCGAACGGGTCGCGCACGCCGGGTCCTCGTGTGGACGGGGGCCGTGGTGGTCGTCGGGGGGATGGCTGTGCTCTTCGAGAGCCGGACCGGTCTCCTCGCGTCCTTCACCTCCTACCCGCGCGGGGCGGCGATGACCTCCGAGGAGGCGGTGCGCACGACGCTGCTCGGGCTACCGCCCGCCGACCAGCCGCTCCTCAACGTCGTCCTGCTCGCGCTCGTGGCCGTCGGCTCGGTGGTGGCCGTCGTGCGCGGGGAGGGGCGGTGGCTCGTCGCGTCGCTCGTCGCGGTCGCCTCGCTGGTGGTCCTCGCGGCGGGACCGGAGATCCCCGGGCGGTGGCTGACGGGCGTGTGGTATCGGAGCCACGTGCGTGTCGCGGCACTGCTCCCGGTACCTGCGTCGCTGCTCGGCGCCCTGGGTGTTGCGGCGATCGGCTCGGGCGTAGCGGTTGTCGCCCGTCGCGCCGGGATCCGGCGTCGCGGCCTCCCTGGGGCGCTCGCCGTCTGCGCGATGGTGGGCGTGATCGCGGTGGCGTTCGTCTCGACGGACCGCTTCCGGTTCGACGAGAGGCGCTTCTCCTTCGCACAGGCCTACGAGCCCGGCTCCGTCCGCTATGGGACGCTCGTCGGCCCGGGGGAGGAGGAGATGCTCCGAGCGATGGCGACCGAGCTGCCGGACGACGCCGTACTGCTGGGCGACGCCTTGACCGGGGCGGCGTACGCGTGGCCGGTGAGCGGGGTTCACGTGGTCTTCCCCCAGGTCAGCCATAGCTACCTCACTCCGGATCAGAAGTACCTCGCCGCGCACTTCCGAGACATCCACACGGACCCGGAGGTCTGCGCGATCGTCCGGCGTGCGGGCATCACCCACTTCTGGTCGGAGCCGCCCGTCTCCGTGCAGGCGACGGATCTCGCGGCGCGGTCACCAGGCTTGTTCGGGGTCGACACCTCCACGGGCTTCGAGCAGGTCCTGGCGGGCGACGACTCCGTCGTGTACCGCATCACCGCGTGCGACGGCGATGTCGAGGTCTCCGGGTGATCCTGGGGAGCGCTCGGAGCGGGCGCTGCCGGGCATCGGGTCTCCGGTAACCTGCTCACCGTGCCCACCCACCAGCCCCGAGAGGGCGAGGCGCGCGAACGCGTCGTCGCCGTCGTCGTCGCCTACGACCGCCGCGACCTGCTGATCGAGGCGCTCGACGCGCTGAAGAACCAGACGCGGCCGGTCGACCGGGTGCTCGTCGTGGACAACGCGTCGCCCGACGACTCGGCCGTCGTGGCCGCGGAACACCCGGTGCGGGCGACTGTGCTCGAGCTCGCACGCAACACCGGAGGGGCCGGAGGGTTCGCGGCGGGCATGGCCCATGCCGTCGACGAGCTTGACGCCGACCTGGTCTGGTTGATGGACGACGACACCATACCGACGCCGACCGCGCTCGAAGAGCTGCTCGCCGCGCGCTCCGCGTACGACGGACCTGTCGCGCTGCTGGGGAGCCGGGTCGTCTGGCACGACGGCCGGGACCACCCGATGAACACACCCCGTCGCCGGCCGGGCGCCACCGTGGTGCAGCGCACGCGGGCCCAGGCCGCCGGCGCTGTCCCGGTACGTTCGTCCTCCTTCGTCTCGATGCTCGTGGACACGCGAGCCATCCGCTACCACGGGCTCCCGGTGGCCGACTACTTCATCTGGAACGACGACTTCGAGTTCTCGGCACGCCTCCTGAGGAACGGCACCGGCCTCTACGTACCGGCCTCGGTCGTCGAGCACCGCACGAAGGCCTTCGGAGCGACCGACGCGGATCCGGGGGAGCGGTTCTACTTCGAGATCCGCAACAAGGTCTGGATGCTCACGCGGTCGGGGGCGCTCGCCCCGGAGGAGCGTGTCCTGTACACCGGTGCGTCCCTGCGGCGGTGGGCCAGGACGATCCGCCGGTCGCGATCGCGGGGGACCCTCGTGAGGGTCGGCCTGCGCGGTCTGCGCGACGGGGTGTTCCGCGCTCCCCGCGCGTCGTCGCGCGTGCTCCGCGAAGCCGGGACCGTCCGCCGCTCCGTCACCGCGATCGAGAACGGCGCCGCACGGGAGGGGGCCGAGGCATGAGCGCGGCGGCGTTCTCGGTCCTGCTGCCGGTGTACCACCGCGACGACCCCGGACATCTGAGACGCGCCGTCCGGTCCGTGACCACGGACCAGACGATGGCTCCCTCCGAGCTGCTGGTCGTCCAGGACGGCCCCGTCGGGGACGAGCTCGAGGTGGCGCTCACCGACGTGGAGCGGGCACCGGGACTTCGCGTCCGCCGGGTCACGTTGCCCGAGAACGTGGGGCTCGCACGCGCGCTCGAGGTCGGGCTCTCCGAGTGTGCTCACGACATCGTCGCGCGCATGGACGCAGACGACATCAGTCTCCCGAGGCGGTTCGAGCTCCAGGTGCCTCACGTCGTGGACGGGATGGACCTCGTGGGCTCGGCCATCCAGGAGTTCGAGGACGACGAGACCCGAGCAGGAGTCGTGCGCGTCCCTCCGCTCGACGCCGCGAGCATCCAGCGCGCGGCGCGGATACGGTCGCCGTTCAACCATCCCTCCGTCGTGTACCGCCGACAGGCGGTCGCGGCGGCCGGAGGCTACGAGGACCTGCCCCTTCTCGAGGACTACTGGCTCTTCGCCCGCATGCTCGACGAGGGAGCGCGCTCGATGAACGTGCCGGAGCCCTTGCTGCTCTACCGCGTCGGCGAAGGCGCCTACGCGCGCCGCGGCGGTCGGGCGGTGCTGCGGTCGGAGATCGAGCTGCAGAGGCGGCTGAGACAGATCCGCTTCACGAGCCGCTCCCAGGCACTGCGCAACGTCGCCGTGCGCGGCGCTTACCGACTCGTCCCGGAGCCTGCACGCCGTCGCCTGTACCGCGCGCTCCTGCTGGGCGGCCGCCCCGGACCGGTGTCATGAGCTGGTGGCAGGCGATCGACGAGCTCACGCTGTCCCTGGCGTGGTTCGTCCTGCCCGGTGCGCTCGTGGCCCTGTCCCTCGGGCTGCGGGGCTTGTGGTGCGTGGCGGCTGCTCCCGCGCTGTCCACGGCGCTGCTGGGCGGGTGGCCCGTGCTCCTCGCGTGGGCAGGGATCCCGTGGCGACCGCTCACCGCGGTGCTCGCGACGGGAGTGACGGTCGGCGTGCTGTGGCTCGTGGCGCGCCCGGTCCGTCGACGCACCGTCGGGTGGGGCCTCGCCCGCGCCGACCTGTGGTCCCTGGCCGGGGTGACCGCGGCTGCCGTTCTCGTCGGCGCCGTCCTGCTCCAGGGCATCGGCGCACCCGACGTGCCGGCCCAGACGTGGGACGCGGTCTTCCACCTCAACGCGGCTCGCTACGCGGTCGAGACCGGCAACGCGTCGTCGTTCCAGCTCGGCGTGATCGGCAACACCGCAGCGGGCCACGGGTTCTACCCGGGCGCCTGGCACTCCGTGGTTGCGCTGAGCACGACCGGATCGGTGGTCGTCGCGGCGAACGCAGTCACGCTCGTGATGTCCGCGTTGGTGTGGCCGCTGGGGCTGGCAGCGCTCGCCAGGGCGGTCGTGCCCCGATGGACGGAGGCAGGGCTCGCCGTGCCGGTCCTGGGCGCGGCGTTCGTCGCCTTCCCGGGGACCATGGTCTCTTGGGGGACGTTGTGGCCCAACGCCCTCTCGTACGCCCTCGTCCCCGCCGCGCTCGCCCTCACCGCGGCGGCCGTCCGAGCCCCGGGCGAGCTACCCGACGGTTCAGGGGTGCCGGAGCGTGCGTCGGCCGTCGTCGCGCTGCTGCTCGCGCTGGTCGGCATCGGGCTCGCCCAGCCGAACGGCACGCTGACCTACGCCTTGCTCGCGACGCCGCTCGTGGTCCTGGCCTGGTGGAGGCGGGTCCACGGCTCCGCGCGGCACAGGGTGCTCGTCTCCACGCTCTGCCTGGTGGCGTGGTTCGTCGTCTGGGCAGGCGTCTGGTACGCCTTTGCCCGGAGCATCGGCGTGTACCAGCGCGACCGGGTCGGGTCGTTCGTCGCGTCGGTGGTGACCGTCGTCGGCGACGGCCCGGTGGGGACGACCGGAACGGGCGGGAGCTGGAGCGTGGCCCTTGCCGTGCTGACGGTAGTCGGTGCGGTGGCTCTCCTCGTATCGCGCCAGGGCCGCTGGCTCGTCGTGTCGGCCGTGATCGCCCTCGCGCTCTTCGGACTCGGTGCAGACACGACCCTCGGTGCGCGCGACCTGCTCAGACCCTGGTACGCGGACGTCGTCCGGCTGGGGGGCGCGGTCCCGCTCGTGTGCGCCGCGCTCGCCGGCGTCGGGATCGTCGGATCGTCACGGCTTGTCGCCCACATCGTCGCCCGTCTCCTGCGCACGACCTCCCTGCGGGGCCCCGCCACCGTCTCCGGCGCTCTGACCGTCGTCCTCCTCGTGGTGCTCGTCCTGGGGACCGGCGTGCTACGCGCCGACGCGCGTCGTGCGGCCGTCGCCGGAGCCTACGAGGCGCCCGTCGCTGCCGGTGCACCCCACATCCTGACTTCCGTGGACGAGCTTCGGCTGCTCGAGCGTCTGGGGGACGAGCTGCCCGACGGCGCGCGGATCCTCGGTGACCCGTTCACGGGGAGCGCGCTCGCGTACGCGGTGGGTGGCGTCGACGTCGTCTTCCCGCACGTGCGCGGCGTCTGGGACGAGGACGCCTCCTACCTGGGCCTGCACCTGTCGGAGATCGACACCGACCCGGAGGTCTGCCGTGCGATCGAGCGGCTCGGGGTCGACTACCTCTACCTCGACCCGGACCTCTACTTCCCCGACCACCCGGCGCACCAGCTCTACAGCGGTATCGGCACGGAACCTCCCTCTGAGGGTTTCACCCTCGTCGACCAGGGCGGTACCGCGCGTGTGTACGAGGTGGACCGCTGCGGGTGATCGTCGGGCCAGCCGATCGTGACCGAGCGGCACCCACGAGTGTTCTACACTCGGGCGACCATCCGACAGTCGAGAGGATTCTGGATCCATCATGAAGCGGCTGGGGACGAGGCTGACGCGCCGGCGCGTCATCTATCTCGTCGCGACGTCCGGGCACCCCAACTACGGTGACGAGCTCATCACACGCAAGTGGCTCAGAGCGCTCGCCCGGACGGAACCGGACGCCGAGGTGTGGGTCGACTGCCCGAACCCGGGACCGTCTGCCGCGCTCCTCGACGGAGCGCATCCGAACGCCCGGTTCACGGACACGCTCTTCCGGCTCTGTTGGGAGAGCCCCGACGACGACCCCCTTGTCGTCGCCGACTTCGTGCGCACCGCGCTCGCAGACCCCGGTGCTGCCCCCCGCTGGATACCGGGCATCGCACGCCTGCGGGACGTCGACGTCCTGCACGTCGTCGGCGGCGGGTACGTGAACTCGATCTGGCCTCGGCACCTCGGACTCGTTGCCGCCGCGCAATGGGTAGCCGAGAACACGCGCGCACGGATCGGCGCGACGGGCCTCGGGCTGCTTCCGCTCGACGAGCCGGGTGCCAAGGTGTGGGCCGACGCTGCGCAGGCGTTCGACGTCCTGTCGGTGCGGGACGAGGCGTCGAAGGACGTGCTCGCCCGCCATGGCGTCCGCGCCGTGCTGGCGCCCGACGACGCCTTCCTCGGGGGCCTGCACTCGACGATCTCGAGCGAGCGGCGTTCGCCCGACGTGATGGTCTGCGTCCAGACGGACCTCGTCGACGGCGGCTTCGAACCGGTTGTCGACCTGGTGCGGCGCACGCTCTCGGAGTGGGGAGCGACCGGGGCGCGGACGGGATTCGTCGAGTGCATCCCTCGTGTGGACCGTGTGATCTACGACGCGCTACGGGACGAGCTTCCCGGCGCCCGCTTCTACTCGCTCTGGGACCTCCTGGACCAGGGGCTTCCCGCGCGCGAGGGGCAGCGGTGGATCTCCTCTCGGTATCACCCGCACATGCTCGCCGCGGCGGCGGGCGCGAGCGGTGTCGCGCTCAACCTGAACACCGACTACTACGGCGTGAAGCATGCAGCGGTGAAGAGCTGGGGCTCGGACTGGAACGTCGCGACGGTGACGAGCGCCTCGGTCGCGCCCGGCGGGCCGGGGGAGATGCCTGCGCGAGCCGCAGGTCACGTCGAGGCCGTCCGCTCGGCGGCGAGCCGGCTCTACGGACGATGACCACTCGGCGGCGAGCCGGCTCTACGGACGATGACCACTCGGCGGCGAGCCGGCTCTACGGACGATGACCAGAGGTGGGCGTGAACGTCGTGTGACGATCTCCCCCCTTCGGTGGGATTGCCCTGGCGCGGCCGCTCGTCGCGCTAGGCTTGTGCGGCTGTCAGACCGACTGAGGAGAGTGTGTGGACGCGGATCTTGTCGTCGTGGGATCGGGCTTCTTCGGCCTGACCGTCGCTGAGCGAATCGCCGAGGAATACGGGCGGAAGGTCCTCGTGATCGACCGGCGCTCCCACATCGGCGGAAACGCCTACAGCGAGGCCGAGAAGACGACGGGCATCGAGGTGCACCGCTACGGCGCCCACCTGTTCCACACGTCCAACGAGCGGGTGTGGGAGTACGTGAACCGCTTCACGGCGTTCACGAGCTACGTCCACCGTGTGTACACCACGCACAAGGGCGAGGTCTTCCCGATGCCGATCAACCTCGGCACCATCAACCAGTTCTTCCGCTCCGCGCACGGCCCCGACGCCGCGCGGGCGCTGGTCAAGGAGCTCTCGACGGAGCTCGGCGGCAAGAAGCCGGAGAACCTCGACGAGCAGGGTGTCTCGCTCATCGGTCGTCCGCTGTACGAGGCGTTCATCCGTGACTACACGGCGAAGCAGTGGCAGACGGACCCGCGCGACCTCCCGGCGTCGATCATCTCGCGCCTGCCCGTGCGCTACACGTACGACAACCGCTACTTCAACGACACGCACGAGGGCCTGCCCGTCGACGGCTACACGGCGTGGATCGAGCGGATGGCGGACCACAAGAACATCGAGGTCCGCCTCGGCGTCGACTTCTTCGACGAGTCGCAGCCGGTCAGCAAGGGCAACGTCGTCGGGAACGTCCCCGTCGTCTACACGGGCCCGGTGGACCGCTACTTCGACTACGCCGAGGGCGACCTGTCGTGGCGCACGCTCGACTTCGAGGAGGAGGTGCTCCCGGTCGGCGACTTCCAGGGCACCCCCGTCATGAACTACGCGGACGCCGACGTGCCCTACACGCGCATCCACGAGTTCCGCCACTTCCACCCCGAGCGCGACTACCCGTCGGACAAGACGGTCATCATGCGCGAGTTCTCACGTTTCGCGGAGAAGGCGGACGAGCCGTACTACCCGGTGAACACGGCCGCCGACCGCGAGCGGCTCCTCGCGTACCGCGATCTCGCCGCCGGCGAGACGGACGTCCTGTTCGGTGGCCGTCTCGGGACGTACAAGTACCTCGACATGCACATGGCGATCGGTGCGGCGTTGTCCATGGTGGACAACAAGCTTGCGCCGCACTTCGCCCGTGGATCTAGTCTCGTCAGCGGAGGGGTGGACGCGTGATGCCGAGCACCGGTACGCGCGTCCTCCAGCGCGTCGTCCTCCCCTACGAGCCCGACCAGGACGTGTTGCCGCTCTACGTCGAGGGCAGTCAGGGCCAGCCGGTCGTGAGCATCGGGTCGGACGGCAAGGAACGTACCTCCCACTCGGCTCCTGCGGCGCCGCAGAACCCTGGGCAGGTAGTGTCGCGACGCAGCTATCGAGTGCTGCCGTCGGAGCGTTCCTCGTTCGGTACGTACTTCAACGCGTTCCCCGCGAGCTACTGGCGGCGTTGGACGACCGTGACCTCCGTTCGCCTCGTGGTGAGCGTCTCCGGGAGCGGGGTCCTCTCGGTCTACAGGTCTAACGCTCGTGGCAACATCTACCGCGTCGAGGCCGAGCACTTCCAGGGCGCGGACGTCAGGACGTTCAGCTTCGAGCTCCCGCTGACCTCGTTCGCCGACGGCGGGTGGTACTGGTTCGACCTCGTGGCGGCCGACGACGGAGCGCTCCTCGACTCGGCGCAGTGGGAGACCGACTCCGATCGATCTCACGGCACCGTCACGGTCGGTATCACGACGCTGAACCGCCCCGACGACGTCGTGGCGCTCCTTGGTCAGCTTGCGCGGGACCCCGAGCTGCTCTCAGTCCTCGACCGGGTGACCGTCGTCGACCAGGGGACCCAGCATCCGGAGGACGTTCCCGGTTTCGACGCGTCGCAGGCGGCGCTCGAAGGCCGCCTGAAGATGATCCGACAGGCCAACCTCGGTGGCTCCGGGGGCTTTTCCCGTGGGATGAGTGAGACTCTCGATGCGGACGTGAGCACCTATCACCTCATCTCGGACGACGACGTGCGCGCGGAGCCGGAGGGCATCCTTCGTGCTGTGACCTTCGCCGACCTGGCCAGGCGACCCACGATCGTCGGCGGGCACATGTTCTCGATGTTCGACCGCGCGTATCTCCACTCGATGGGTGAGCGGATCAACCCGTGGCGGTTCTGGTGGGGCCCGGTGCTGGAGGACTCGGAGGGTCACCACCTCAACGAGGCGGCGCTGCGCTCGACGCCGGAGCTGCACCGCCGTGTGGACGTGGACTACAACGGCTGGTGGATGACGCTGGTCCCGACGTCCGTGCTCCGCGAGGTCGGGCTGTCCCTCCCGCTCTTCATCAAGTGGGACGACGCCGAGTACGGCCTGCGTGCCCGTGGAGCCGGCGTGCCCACGGTGACACTGCCTGGGGTGGCCGTCTGGCACGTCCCGTGGACGGACAAGGACGACAGCCTCGACTGGCAGGCCTACTACCACCAGCGAAACCGGTTCGTCGCGGCCCTCCTGCACTCCCCCTTCGAGCGCGGTGGACGGCTTGTCCGCGAGAGCCTCTACCACCAGGTCAAGCATCTTCTCGCTGCCCAGTACTCGGTGGCGGAGCTGCGGCTCCAGGCACTCGAGGACCTCTTCCTGGGCCCGGAGCACATGCACCAGCAGCTCGACACCCGACTCCGTGAGATCCGGTCGACGCGTGCGAAGTTCGACGACGCGCGCGTCAAGAACGAGCCCGGTGCCTTCCCGCCGGCGCGTCGGGCGAAGCCGTCGCGGAGGGGAGAGATCGTCAGCGTGCCCGAGGGCCGACTGGGGACGTACGGGATGGCGCTGCTGGGTCTGGTGAAGTCTGTGCGGCCCGTCAAGGAGCTGAGCACGACTCACCCCGAGGCGGAGATCCCGGCGATGGACGCCAAGTGGTGGCTGCTCGCGCAGTTCGACTCTGCCGTGGTGTCCACAGCGGACGGATCCGGGGCAGCGTGGTACAAGCGTCGTCCCCAAGAGTTCCGCGAGCTCCTGCAACGGAGTATCGCCCTGCACGAGCGCGTGCTGCGTGAGTGGTCTGTCCTGGCTGAGCAGTACCAAGACGCTCTACCGGATCTCGTCGGGCAGGAAGCGTGGAAGAGGACCTTCGTCCGCACCGAGCAGGAAGCGAAGTGAGCGCAGAGACACCCCTCGAGGTTCCGGGTCAAGGTCGAGGGCTTCTCGACGTCCTCGACCGCAGGTTCCTCCTCCGACTCATCGTCCGCAAGGAGCTCCGGGTCCGGTACCGCGGATCCGTTCTGGGTATGGCGTGGTCATACGTCAAGCCTGCGACTCAGTTCGCCGTGTTCTTCGTCGCGATGGGCCTGTTCCTCCGGCTCGGTGACCAGATCGAGGACTACGCGGTCTACCTGTTCTCAGGGATCGTGGTCATCAACTTCTTCGGCGAGGGGTTCGGCAACGCCACGCGGTCGATCGTGTGGAACGCGCCGCTCGTCCGGAAGATCTACCTTCCGCGCGAGCTGTTTCCGGTGGCCTCGATCTACGTGTCCACGGTGCATTTCTTCCCTCAGCTCGTCGTCCTGCTCGTCGGTACGGTCATCGCCGGCTGGCGACCGAATCCCGCCGAGCTCGCCGCTGGCGTGCTGGGACTCGTGATCATCGCGACGCTCGCACTCGGGCTCGGCCTGCTCGCGGGAGCGATCAACGTGTTCTACCGCGACGCGGAGAACTTCGTCGACCTGATCATCATGGTCGCGACCTGGACCTCTCCGGTCCTCTACAGCTGGGAGATGGTCCGCGACACGCTCCCCACCTGGCTCTTCACCGTCTACCAGCTCAATCCCATCACCGCCGCGGTCGAGCTGTTCCACTACTGCTTCTGGTTCCCGGCCACGTCCCGAGCGGCCGAGATGCCTCCGAACCTCTGGATGTGGGGCTTCGTGGGGCTCGGTATATCGCTCGCGATCGTGTTCCTCGGCCAGTCAGTCTTCAGGCGCCTCGAGGGGCGCTTCGCCCAGGAGCTGTGATGACGACGTCCATCGAGATCTCTCATGTCCAGAAGCGGTTCACGCTCCGCCACAACCGCTCGCTCAAGGAGCTGGCTGTCGCGATGGTCCGGGGCAAGGACCTCTCCGACACCTTCCTCGCGCTCGACGATGTGTCCCTGACGATCGACGAGGGGGAGACTGTCGCGCTCCTCGGCTTCAACGGATCTGGCAAGTCGACCCTTCTGAAACTCATCTCCGGGGTGCTGAAGCCCGATTCTGGGACGATCGGCACGCGTGGCCGCGTCGCCGGCCTCATCGAGGTCGGCGCAGGTTTCCATCCCGACCTCACAGGCCGCGAGAACGTGATGCTCAACGGCGCGATCCTCGGGATGTCCGAGAAGCAGGTCGAGCAGCGGTTCGACGAGATCGTCGCGTTCAGCGAGATCGAGAAGTTCATCGATACGGAGGTGAAGTTCTACTCGTCCGGAATGTTCCTGCGGCTCGCGTTCGCCGTCGCGGTGCACTCGGATCCAGAGGTCTTTCTCATCGATGAGATCCTCGCTGTCGGCGACGAGCCATTCCAGCGCAAGTGCCTCGATCGTGTGCGCCAGCTTCGCGACGAGGGCCGGACGCTCGTGATCGTCAGCCACGACCTCGATATGGTGGCAGACCTGTGCGACCGCGGTGTCCTGCTCGAGAAGGGCGTCGTCGTCGCCGACGGCGAGTCCCACTCCGTCGTCGAGAAGATGCGCCAGGCCTGAGGTCCCCCCCGTCGCCGGGCACCCCAGCCTGCATCTGGTGGCGCACACCCTCGAGGGTGTGCGCCACCGTCGTCAGTGAACCGTGACCCGCTCGGTGGCGACCAGCCGTTCCATGGCCCTGTCGTCCCCGGTGAGGGCCCGGGTACGTCCTGGGGAGAGCAGGACGACGGACCCGTCGTCGCCCAGCACGGCGAGAACGCTGCGCAGCGTGTCCGCCAGTGAGGCGCTGCCCTGGACGAGGACCCGGGCGCCCGGGGCGTACGCCGTCGGGCCGTGCGGGCCCGAGACGAGGTCGGCGTGCAAGACGACCGGTGCCGCAGGACTGGCCATCGCAGGGGCTCCCCGGTCCGGCTCGGGCGCCCAGCCGACCTGGTCGCCGTAGGTCATGACCGCGGACGCGGCGTCGATCGCGCCTGCTGGGAGGTCCCCGTCGAACCGTCGGGCGAGCGCGGGAAGGGCGACGGCGACGAGCTCGGCGCGGGTGCCGCTCCAGCGTCCTGGCCGCGCCGTCACGACGACGTCGGGCCGGGCCGTGCCTGAGTCGTCCGTGCCGTCGTCGGCGGACACGAGGACGACGGTGGCTCCCACGCGCCATGCAGCCAACGCCCAGACCACTGTGCGCCAATGCACGGGAAGATCGAGAACGACCCGGCTCCCGGGTTGCGTGTCGAATTCCTCGACGAGAAGGTTCGTCGTCTTGTTGACCCAGTTCTCGAGCACCGCGCCGGAGAGCTCGATGCGCTCCCCGTCGTCGCCGTACCACGTCAGGCGCGGGCGACCCGGGTCTCGCGTGATGAGACGCAGCAGGTCAGAGACGTGGGACGGGCGTGCGCGACGAGGGGTGTCGTCGTCGGCACCGGGAAGGGGAGCGGTCACCATGGACACCAGCCTAGGGTGCTGATAGGTCGTCCGGACATGTCGTAATTTCACCCCTCGCCTCCTCGGCGCTATCACATTTCGGCTTGACGCCCGAGGACGACACGCGTGTAATTTCTTCAATGCAGTTTCCTGCGGAGTTCTCGCAACGAGGGTTCTCGCGAACGGCATGAAGGGGCGCACGATGTGGAACATGCTGGACGGGACGGGAGGGGTCTTCCCCTCCGACGCTGAACGAGAGGTGGAGCGCGTGGCACCGGTGCTGCCGCTCTTCGGCGAGCCGGTCGACGACTCGCTCATGGGATGGCAGGAGCGTGCGCTCTGCGCACAGACCGACCCGGAGGCCTTCTTCCCGGAGAAGGGCGGGTCCACGCGCGAGGCCAAGAAGGTCTGCACGGGCTGCGAGGTCCGGGCGGAGTGCCTCGAGTACGCGCTCGAGAACGACGAGCGGTTCGGTATCTGGGGCGGGCTCTCGGAGCGAGAGCGCCGCAAGCTCAAGCGTCGCGTGGTCTGACGCGGTCGAGGTCAGCGGTCGGGCCGGCCTCGTGCGGGCGCCGTCGGACCGCCTCCTGACGCGCGCCGACACTCGCCACACCGGAGCGCGCAAATGCCGGGTCCCCGGCGTGGTCCGTCGCATGATCGACGGGACATGACTTCCTCCGACCTCACCACGTCCGCGCGCGCGTCGCGCCCCGGCCACGTCACGCCGGGGGCCGCAGCGCGCGCCGCAGCGGTGCCCGACGCCACGGCGGCACCCGAGATCGTCGCCGCGGTCACCGGTGCGATGCCCGTCGTCACGACCGTGACCGCCGTCGTCGTGACGCGGGGCAGCACACCGTTCCTCGGGGCGACGCTGGCCGCGGTACGCGCCCAGACGACGAGCCCGCACGCGGTCGTCGTCGTGGACGCTGCGACGGGCGACGCGACGCGCGAGCACCAGGGGCTGCAGCTCGGGGACGCGCGCTTCGTCGCCGCCCCCCGCGCACGCTCGTTCGGCGACGCCGTCGACGCCGCTCTCGCCAGCGTCGACCCGGGCACCTGGCTGTGGCTCCTGCACGACGACTCCGCGCCCGCCCCCGACGCGCTCGCGGAGCTGCTGCGCGCGGTCGAGCACTCGAGCGCGGTGGCGGTCGCGGGCCCCAAGCAGGAGCGCTGGGTCCCCGGGACCGGCCCGCGGCCGGCACCCCCGTTCGAGCCCGGCGTCGCGAGCCGCCTCGTCGAGGTAGGCGTGACGACGACGCCGCTGGGCCGACGCATGACCGGCATCGACGACGACGAGATCGACCAGGGCCAGCACGACGCCCGGGACGACGTCCTCGCGGTCGGCCTCGCCGGGGCGCTCGTGCGGCGCGCGGTGTGGCAGGAGCTGGGCGGGACGGACCCGGAGTACGGCCCCTTCGGCGACGGGCTCGACCTGTGCCGCCGCGCCCGCCTCGCGGGCCACCGCGTGATCGTCGTGCCGTCCGCGGTCGTGCGGCACGCGCAGGCCTCGCTCCTCGGCCTGCGGGACCGGCGGCGCGGTTCGGACGGCATCCCGCAGCCGGACCCCGACTCGTCGTACGTCGCGCGTCGTCGCGCCCAGCTTCACGCGCGCCTCGTGGGGGTCGCCGGGCCCTGGCTGCCGCTCGTCGCGGTCGCGATGGTCGTGGGCGCGCCGTTCCATGCCATGTATCGGCTGCTCGTCAAGCAACCGGGCCACGCACGCGACGAGCTCGTCGCGCCGCTGTGGGCGCTCGTGCGCGTCGGCGCCGTGGTCCGCGCGCGGCGTGCGGCGCGCCGCACCCGTAGGCTCCCGCGCCGCACCCTGCGCCCGCTGCGCGGCACGTGGCGCGAGGTGCTCGCCGAGCGTCGCGACCGGCGTCTGGCGCGCGCCGAGCAGCGCCGCACCGCCTGGGCGCCGACCGACATCGAGCGGCGCGAGCTGCGTGCGCTGGCGCTGCGCCGGCGCGCCGGGCTCGTCGCGACACTCGTCGGGCTGGTCGCGTTCACGGGCGTCGTCTTCGGCCCGCTCGTGGGCGCGCTGCTCGCGGGCGGACGCCTCGTCGGGGGCACGCTCCTGCCGGCGACGGGTTCGCTCGGTGACGTGTGGCGGGCCGCGACGACCGGGTGGGTCACCACCGGGCTCGGGGCGCCCGCGCCCTCGGACCCGTTCGTCGCGGCCCTCGTCCCCGCCTCGCTCCTCGCCGGCGGCGCCACGCAGACGGCGGTGAACGTCCTCGTCCCCGCGTGCTTCGTCGCGGCGGGGCTGGGTGCGTGGTTCGCCGCGGGTGCGCTCGTCCGCTCGGTCCCGCTGCGCGCCTGGGCGACGCTCGTCTGGGTCGCCGCACCGGTCCTCCTCGCGGCCGTGGGTACCGGCCGGGTCGGGGCGGTCCTCGCGCACGCGACGCTGCCGTGGCTCGCTCTCGCGGTCGTCCGGGCGCTCGGCCTGCAGCGCGTCGACGTCGTCGCCCCGCCGACCCCCGAGGAGGAGCCGCGCGCCGTGCGGCCCGAGCCCGGTTCGCTCGCGGCGGCCGCGGCGGCCGGGCTGCTCCTGGCCGTCGCGGTGGCCGGGGCACCCGTGCTGCTGCCGGTCTGCGTCCTCGTCCTCGCGGTCGTGGCGCTCGGGGTGCGTGCGCACCGGCGCTACCTCGTGCTCGTCCCCGTGCCGGCGCTCGTACTCTTCGCACCCTTCCTGGTCCACGTCGTGCGCACCGCGTCCGAGGGTGGGTGGCGGCTCCTGCTGGCCGAGCCCGGCGCCCCGGTCGCGTCGGCGGCGGCGCAGCCGTGGCAGCAGCTCCTCGGCCTGCCGACCAGCCCGGGCGCGTGGTTCGGGCTCGACGGCGCGGGAGCGGTCGACCTGCTCGCGCGGTGGGCCCCGTTCGTCGCCGGTGCGGTCGTGCTCGTGCTCGCCGTGGTCGCCGTGCTGCGTGGCCGCCGTCTCGCGGTCGGTGCCTGGTGCGTGGCGGCGCTCGGACTCGCGACGGCCGTCCTCGCGGGCTCGACGGTCGTCGCCGCAGGCGCGACCCCGGACGCGCCCGTCACCGGGTGGCCCGGAGCGGGGATCTCGCTCGCGCTCCTGGCGCTCCTGGGCGCAGCGCTCGTCGGCGCACCGCGGCTGCCCGCGGCCGGCGCGCCCGCGTGGCGCGCGGGCGGGGTGGTCGCGCTCGCACTCGTCGTGGCTCTCCTCCCGCTCGGCGCCGCGGCGTCGTGGACGGCGGGCGTCCTCGACCGGGACGATGCCCGTGTCGGGGCGGTCCGGGCCACGACGGAGCCGGTCGTGCCTCCCGTGGGACGACAGATGCAGTCCTCGCCGCGGCAGGCACGCGTCCTTGCCCTGGAGCTCGGGCCCGACGGCACGGTCGAGTACGCGGCGCTGCGCTCGGACGGGTCGCAGGCGGTCGACTCCTCGGTCGTCGTGCACGCGTGGCAGTCGGTCGACCCGGGTGCGATCGAGGGCGGTCTCCCGCAGCTCGTCGCCGAGCTCACGTCCGGCACGTCTCCCGACGTGTCCGCCGGGCTCGCCCGCTCCGGCGTCGGGGCGGTGCTGCTCCCTGCGACGACCGAGGCCGACCAGGCGCGCGCCGAGCTCGTCGCCCGACTGGACATGGTCCCCGGGCTCGAGCGCATGACGGAGGGTCAGGCGGGCGTCGTCTGGCGGGTGGCACCCGACGGCGTCGATCCCGCCTACGCCCGTGTCGAGTCGGCCGACGGGGTGCAGGTGCTCGACGCTGACCGCGGGGCGCTGCGCCCGGTCGTCGAGGCGGTGCCCGCGGGCGGGGAGGACCGTGTCGTCGTGCTCGCGGAGAACGCGTCCTCGGGTTGGCGCGCGACGCTCGACGGCCGTCCGCTCGCCCCGGTCGACCCGGCCTCGACCGGGGGCCGGCAGGCGTTCGTCCTGGGTGCCGAGGGTGGGCACCTCGAGGTGTTCCACGCGACGGACCACCGGTCGGGATGGATCACGGTCGCAGGGGTCACCCTGCTCGTGTACGTGCTGCTCGCGGTGCCAGTCCGGCGCCGGCGGGCCGGAACGAGGTGACACGGTGGCGACGGTGAAGAAGGACGGTACGCAGGGCTCGCGCGGACCGGTGAGCGGCCGTGAGGCGGCGTCGCGCCCGCGGGCACGGGCGGTGGTGCGCCACGTCGCGACCACGGCCGCCGGGCTCCTCGCGGTGCTGGCGGTCGGCGCGGTCGCGGCCTTCGGGACGACCGGCGCGGACCTGCTGCCGACGGCCCCTGCCGCGGTGGACGCGGTCCAGGACGTGACGGTCGTGCCGGCGCAGGAGGTCACGGTCTGCCCCGGTCCCGCGCGCCTCACGGACCCGGAGACGGTCGGCGACGCGCAGTTCGGCCCGGCCCCTGTGGGGACGACGAGCCGGTTGCGCACGGTCGTCGGCGGCGACGGCGAGGCTGCGCTCGCGACGCTCGACGGCGCCGCGGCCCGTCCTCTCCTCGCGGCCGAGGACGGCGACGTCGCCGTCACGACGCAGGACGACCCGCAGGTCGGCGCGGTCCTCGCCGTGCGCCCGGGCGCGGACGCCGCGCCGCGCGTCGCGGCGTCCGTCGGCTCGGTCACGACGGAGGGGGACCTGCGCGGGCTCGCCGCGGCGAGCTGCTCCCGGCCCGGCATCAGCCAGTGGCTGGTGGGCGGCAGCACACAGATCGGCGGCAGCGCGCAGCTCGTCCTGCAGAACCCCGGCCTCACCCCGGCGACGGTCCAGGTCACGGTCTGGGGGCAGGGCGGCAAGGCCGTGCTCTCCGGGGGCGGGCAGCAGCTCGTCGGGCCCGGCGAGGAGAAGGTCACGCTCGTCGAGGCGGCCGCCCCGGAGCAGCGGCGCATGGTCGTCCACGTGGCCGCCTCCGGCGGGCTCGTCTCGGCGTACCTCCAGCACTCGACCCTCGACGGCCTCGTGCCCCTGGGCGTCGACTACGTCGTTCCGGGCGCCGAGCCCGCGCAGGACGTCGCGCTCGTGGGGGTGGCCAGCGTCGGCGAGGCGGTCGACGACCCCCACGCGCCCCAGCTCCGGGTCCTCGCGCCCGGCGACGCCGCGGGCACGGCCTCCGTCAGGGTCTACGGCGAGGACGGGGCGGTGCCGCTGCGCGGCGTCGATTCCGTCGCGCTCACGCCGGGCGTCGTCACCGACGTGTCGCTCGGCGGTCTCCCCGCGGGCGCGTACGCGGTCGCGGTGCACGCCGACGTGCCGGTGGTCGCCGGCGCGTCCGTCGACCGTCGCGGCGAGCCCGACCCGGACCTGCTCCACGAGGAACGCCAGTACGACCGCGCGTGGATCGCGGCACAGCCCGTCACGTCCCTGCCGGACGGTACGGAGGTGGCGGGTCCCGACGGGTCCGGTGACGTGCTCGGACCGGCGGGGCAGGTCGCGCTCGTCCCCGGGACGTCGTCGCTCCTGACGCTCGCGGCGGTCCCTGCCGGGACCGCCGGGCCCGGCCGCGCGGACGCCGAGGGCGAGCTCACGCTGACCGTGCGCGCCTACGACGAGGAGGGTGCGGTGCTCGGCGAGCGGTCGGTCACGGTCCCGGCGGGTACGACGCAGACCCTGGACCCCGAGTCGCTGCGGCCGGCGGAGGCGGACGCTCGGCCCGCCGCGCTCACGGTCGACCTCGACCGCGCGACGGGCGACGCGCAGCCCGTGTGGTCGCTCACCGCGAGCGCCGGGCCGCCGAGCGGCGACGAGGGGGACGAGTCCCCGAGCCTCGTCTCGGTGCTCCTGCCGGTGACCGACGCCCCGCCGCCGCACGCGGTGGGGGTCCGCGCGTCGGACACCGTGGGGCTGGGGTCCTGAGTCAGCGGTCCCCGGAGTAGCGCGGGTCGATCTCCTCGGGGGTACGGGCCAGGAGGTGCGCGACCTGCTCCACGACGACGTCGCGCACGAGGTCCTCGAGGTCCTCGGCGTCGAACGCGCGCGCCTCCACCGGGCGCCGGTACACGACGATGCGCGCGGGCTGTCCCGACTCGGCGGGGAAGCAGCGCCCGAGCGGCACGCCGCCCTCCTCCCACGGCGCGGGGTCCGACGGCGGGACGTCCTCCACCGCGAACTCCGTGCCGCGCAGCTGTCGCGCCCACGAGCGCTCGACGCGCTCGACGACGTCGACCACCACGTCGTCGAACTTCTCGGCCCGGGTGCGGCTCGCCGGCGCGGACGGCGGCAGGAGCGGTCCGCGCAGCCCTCGGCCGCGCCGGTCGCGCCGTCGCGGGGCCGGGCCCTGCCCGCCCGGGCCCGGGGCTCGGGGCGGGATGACGAGGTCGTCGAAGGACACGGGGGGCGGCACGGCGACCGGGCGGCGCGCCGCGCGGTCACGCGCACGACGCCCCCTGCCGGCCGGCTCGGGCCGGGAGCCGGAGAACGGAGGAATGCCACGCACACGACGACTGTAGACGGCCGGCGCCGGCAAGGGCGTGCGCACCACGCCTGGCCTGGGCCGTCGGACGGCGTGTGGACTCTCCGGGAGGCCGCGGGAGGGCGTAAGGTCGGGCCCGTGAGATCCGTCAGGCAGTGCTCGCGCACGGCATGCGTCCGTGCCGCCGTCGCGACCCTCACCTACGTCTACGCCGACTCGACGGCGGTCCTGGGCCCGCTCGCGCACCTCGCCGAGCCGCACAGCTACGACCTGTGCGCCGAGCACGCGGAGCGGCTCACCGCTCCGCGCGGCTGGGAGGTCGTGCGCCTGTCGCCGCAGTTCGTCGAGACCGGCCCGAGCGACGACGACCTGTCGGCGCTCGCCGACGCCGTGCGCGAGGCGGGCAAGGTCCGCGCCGAGCCCGAGCCGCCGGCCGTGACCGAGGTCGGGCGCCGCGGGCACCTGCGCGTGCTGCGCGCCGAGGCCGACTGACCGCTAGGTGCGCAGCGAGCTGAGGTAGGCGTCGACCTCGTCGAGGCGGGGGAGGGCTCCCGCCTCGAGCGCGGCACGGAGCGACGGTGCCGCTGCGTCCTTGTCGGAGAACCTCGGGACGAGAGGAAGCCCGTCCCGCCCGGTCGTCGGCCAGTCGATGCCGAGCTCGGGGTCGGTCGGGTCCACGCCGTGCTCGCGCTCGGGCGCGTACCCGCTCGAGCAGAGGTAGACGACGGTCGAGCCGTCCTCCAGCGCCATGAACGCGTGCCCGACACCCTCCGGGAGGAACACCGCGCGGCGCTCGGCCGTGTCGAGGCGTACGGCGTCCCAGCGCCCGAACGTGGGGGAGCCCACGCGCAGGTCGACGACGACGTCGAGCACGGACCCCGCCACGCACGTCACGTACTTCGCCTGACCGGGCGGGACATCGGCGTAGTGGACCCCCCGGACGACGCCGGCCCCGGACACCGAGGCGTTCGCCTGCACGAGGTCGAGGTCACGACCGGTCGCCGCGCGCAGGGTCGCGGACCTGAACCACTCGAGGAAGACGCCCCGCTCGTCGGTGTGCTGGCGCGGCGTGAGCTCCCACGCGCCGGGGACGGTGAGCTCACGGACGTTCATGCTGCTCCTCGGTAGGGTTCCGTGCGGAGGTGGTCACGGTGCAGTGGGTCGTCATAGGTGCCAGGGGGATGCTCGGGACGGATCTCGTCACGCTGCTGCGGGGACGAGGCGAGGACGTGCGCGCGCTCGACCGCGACGGGTTCGACGTGACGGACCCCGTCGCGGTGGACCGGGAGGTCGTGGGTGCGGACGTCGTCGTGAACTGCGCCGCGTACACCGCGGTGGACGCGGCAGAGGACGACGAGGCGCGGGCGTTCGCCGTGAACGCCGTCGGCGCCCAGCACGTGGCCCGGGCCGCAGCCCGCCACGGGGTCCGCCTCGTGCACGTCTCGACGGACTACGTCTTCGACGGCGGTCGTCCGGGCAGCGACGCCTCCCCCTACGCGGAGGACGCGGCGCTCGTGCCGCGCTCCGCGTACGGACGCACCAAGGCTGCGGGGGAGTGGGCGGTGCGGAGCGAGCACCCGGAGGCGCTCGTCGTCCGGACGGCGTGGCTCTACGGCGCGCACGGTGACTGCTTCCCCCGCACGATCGCCCGTCTCGTGCGCGAGCGCGGTGGGCTCGACGTCGTCGACGACCAGCTGGGTCAGCCCACCTGGACCGAGGACCTCGCCGGCCTCGTGGTGCGGCTGGTCGAGGTCGACGCGCCCGGGGGCATCTACCACGGGACGTCGGCCGGACGGGCGTCGTGGTGGGACTTCGCGCGCGAGGTCGTGGGCGCGGCCGGGCTCGACCCCGGCGCGGTGCGCCCGACGTCGAGCGAGGCCTTCGCCCGGCCCGCGGCCCGTCCCGCGTGGTCGGTCCTCGGGCACGACGCGCTCCGGCAGCTCGGGCTCGAGCCGATCGGGGACTGGCGCGAGCGCTGGGGCGTGGCCGCCCAGCGCGTGCTCGCGGGTCCGGGCGGCCCGGGTGCTCACGTGTCGAGCAGCGACAGCAGATAGGCGCCGTACGGCGACGGCGCGAGCGTGGTCGCGCGCTCGCGCAGCTCGTCGTCGTCGAGGAATCCGCGCCGCCACGCGACCTCCTCCGGGGCCCCGATCTTCAGTCCCTGCCGGTTCTCGATGGTGCGGACGAAGTCGCTCGCGTCGAGCAGCGAGTCGACCGTGCCGGTGTCGAGCCACGCCGTGCCTCGCGGCAGGACCTCGACCTGCAGCCGCCCCTCGTGCAGGTAGTGCAGGTTGACGTCGGTGATCTCGTACTCGCCGCGTGCCGACGGCTGCAGCGAGCGTGCCACGTCGACGACGTCGGCCGAGTAGAAGTACAGGCCCGGCACCGCGTAGCTGCTCCGGGGGTGCGCAGGCTTCTCCTCGATGCTCAGCGCGCGCCCGGTCACGTCGAACTCCACCACGCCGTAGGCCGTGGGGTCCTTGACGCGGTAGGCGAAGACGGCGCCGCCGTCGACTCCCGCGAAGCGTTGGAGGCGGTCGCCGAGCCCTGGCCCGTAGAAGATGTTGTCGCCCAGGACGAGCGCCGCGGAGTCGCCGTCGAGGAAGTCCGCACCGAGCACGAACGCCTGGGCGAGGCCGTTCGGCTCCGCCTGCACCGCGTAGGACACGGAGATCCCGAACTGCGACCCGTCCCCGAGCAGGCGACCGAAGGCTGCGGCGTCGTGCGGCGTCGTGATGACCAGCACGTCGCGGATCCCTGCGAGCAGGAGCGTCGAGAGCGGGTAGTAGACCATGGGCTTGTCGTAGACGGGCAGGAGCTGCTTGCTCACCCCGAGGGTGATCGGGTGCAGACGCGTGCCGGCGCCTCCCGCCAGGATGATCCCCTTCATCCCGGAAGACTCTCACGAGCGCCGGGTCCGGCGGTGGGTGAAACACCGCGCGGTGCGTCGGCAGGCGTGATGCCGTCGATAGACTCACGGCGACAGGTGGCCGGGTCGAGGAGGCTTGTGTGCGGGTGCTCGTGACCGGCGGTGCCGGTTTCATCGGGGCGAACTTCGTGCGCCGGACGGTCGAGACACGACCGGACGTGGACGTCGTCGTGCTCGACGCCCTGACCTACGCCGGGGACGCGCGGTCGCTCGAACCGGTGCGCGACCGCGTCCGGCTCGCGGTCGGTGACGTGGCCGACGCGGAGCTCGTGGACGGGCTCGTCGGCTCGGCCGACCTGGTGGTGCACTTCGCCGCCGAGTCGCACAACGACAACTCTCTCGCGGACCCGTCGCCGTTCGTCCGGACCAACGTCCTCGGGACGTTCACGCTCCTCGAGGCGGTGCGCCGCCACGACGTCCGCCTGCACCACGTCTCGACCGACGAGGTCTACGGGGACCTCGAGCTCGACGACCCGGCACGGTTCACCGAGGCCACGCCCTACAACCCGTCGTCCCCGTACTCGTCCACGAAGGCGTCGAGCGACCTGCTCGTGCGCGCCTGGGTGCGCTCGTTCGGGGTACGGGCCACGATCTCCAACTGCTCGAACAACTACGGCCCGTACCAGCACGTTGAGAAGTTCATCCCGCGGCAGATCACGAACCTCCTGGACGGCGGCCGGCCCAGGGTCTACGGCGCGGGCGCGAACGTGCGTGACTGGATCCATGTGGACGACCACAACGACGCGGTGTGGGCGATCGTCGAGCGGGGGGCGCTCGGTGAGACGTACCTCGTGGGGGCGGACGGCGAACGGTCGAACCTCGAGGTCGTCCAGGACCTCCTGGAGATCTTCGGCCGGGACCGGGACGACTACGAGCTCGTCGCCGACCGGGCGGGCCACGACCTGCGCTACGCGATCGACGCCACGCGGCTGCGGGCGGAGCTCGGGTGGTCGCCGCGCTACACGTCGTTCGCGGAGGGCATCGCCCGGACCGTCGAGTGGTACCGAGCCAACGAGGCCTGGTGGCGGCCGGCGAAGGCGCGGACCGAGGCGAGGTACGCGGCGAGCGGGCAGTAGGCGTCCTCGGCCCGGTCGGCGGTGGCGACGCGGGCACGGATAGGGTGGCTCGCGTGAGCACCGACCTCTCCCACCTCATCAAGGCGTACGACGTCCGCGGCACCGTCCCGGAGCAGCTGAACCCCCGGGTGGCGAGGGCCATCGGCGCGGCGTTCGCGCGCGCCGTCGTCCTGGCGGAGCAGCCGGCCGGCGGGGGTGAGCGGCCCGCCCGTGCGCGCGTCGTCGTGGGGCACGACATGCGCGACTCCGGTCCGGAGCTCGTCGACGCGTTCGCGGAGGGCCTGACCGCCGCGGGCGTCGACGTCACGCGCATCGGGCTGTGCTCGACGGACGGGCTCTACCACGCGTCCGGCGTGCTCGGGGTGCCCGGCGCGATGTTCACGGCGAGCCACAACCCCGCCGTCTACAACGGCATCAAGCTGTGCCGCGCGGGTGCGCGGCCGGTCGGCCAGGACACGGGCCTCGCCGAGGTGCGCCGGCTCGCGGAGGGCTTCCTCGACGACGGGCTCCCCGCGCCCGTCGCCGAGCCCGGGACCGTGACGGACCGCGACATGCTCGGCGACTACGCGGCGTTCCTGCGCTCGCTCGTCGACCTGTCGGGGATCCGGCCGCTCAAGGTCGTCGTGGACGCCGGCAACGGCATGGGCGGGTACACCGTTCCTGCCGTGCTGGGCACGGGCGCGGGCCTGCCCGCCCTGCCCCTCGACGTCGTGCCGCTGTACTTCGAGCTCGACGGCACGTTCCCGAACCACGAGGCGAACCCGCTCGACCCGAAGAACCTCGTCGACCTGCAGGCCGCGGTCGTGGAGCACGGCGCCGACCTCGGGCTCGCGTTCGACGGCGACGCGGACCGCTGCTTCGTCGTGGACGAGCACGGCGATCCCGTGTCCCCCTCGGCCGTCACGGCGCTCGTCGGGCTGCGCGAGGTCGCCAAGGAGGTCGAGGCAGGTCGCACGCCGGCCGTGATCCACAACCTCATCACCTCGCGCGCGGTCCCCGACTTCCTCGGCGCGGCGGGCGCGCGCACCGTGCGCACGCGCGTGGGCCACTCGTTCATCAAGGCGCAGATGGCCGAGCACGACGCGGTGTTCGGCGGTGAGCACAGTGCGCACTACTACTTCCGCGACTTCTTCTTCGCCGACACGGGGATGCTCGCCGCGATGCACGTGCTCGCCGCGCTCGGGTCGCAGCCGCACCCGCTCTCGGCGCTCGGCGAGATGTACGAGCCGTACGTGGCCTCGGGCGAGATCAACTCGACCGTCGAGGACGTGCCCGCGGCGCGCGCGCGGGTCGTCGACGCGTACGTGACGCAGCAGGGTGCCGGGCCGGTCGAGGTCGACGAGCTCGACGGGCTGACCGTCTCGCACTGGGACTCCCACCCGCAGTGGTGGTTCAACCTGCGCGCGTCGAACACCGAGCCGCTGCTGCGGCTCAACGTCGAGGCGGCGGACGAGGACATCATGGAGAAGGTGCGCGACGACGTCCTGTCGCTCGTGCGCGCGGACGACGACGAGGAGCGAGCATGAGCCTGCAGATCGACCCCTGGGTGCGCGAAGCCCTGCGGTGCCCGGTGACGGGCGCACGCCTCGTGGACGGCGTCGGCCCGTCGGGCGAGCCGGAGCTGCACTCGACCGACTCGGACCGCCCGCTCGCCTACCCGGTGCGCGACGGCATCCCGGTGCTCCTGGAGGACGACGCGCGCGAGCTGTGACCGCCCGCCCCGCCGCGGCGGGGCGGGCGACGACGAGGGCCGGCTCCCGTGCGGGAGCCGGCCCTCGTCGTCGTCGGGGCAGGAGGCGTCAGACGCCCGCGGCCGCCTTGAGGTCGTCGACGAACGTCGGGTTCGCCTCGAGCCAGGCCTGCACGGCCGCGTCCTCGTCGGCGTACTCGTCGGAGTTGAACATCATGTTCTCGAGCGAGAACAGCTGCTCGTCGTCGAGGGTGAAGGCACCCACGAGCTTGGTCAGCGTCGGGTAGCGCTCCTCGAAGTCGCCCGCGCCATAGGTGTGGATCGACTCGGCGTCGCCGAGCGTGCCCTCGGGGTCCTCGAGGTCGCGGACCGGGAACTCGTCGTAGGCCCAGTGCGGGCGCCAGAGCGTGACGGCGATGTTCTCGCCGGCCTCGGTCGCGCCCTTGAGCTCGGCGAGCATGGCCGGGGTCGAGGAGATCGTGTAGTCCATGCCCTCGAGCCCGTACGTCGGGATGACCGCGTCCTGGGTGACCTTGGTCAGGCCGGCGCCCGCCTCGATCCCGACGAGCTTGTTGCCGTACTCGTCGGTCATGGACGCGAGGTCCTCGAGGGACTGCGCGGGCGAGTCCTCGTTGACGGCGATCGTGAGCTTGGCGTCGTCGTACCAGGTGCCGAGGTCGGTGATGTCGTCGCCGTACTTCTTCACGTACTCCTCGTGCGTGATCGGGAGCCAGGCGTCGAAGAGCAGGTCGAAGTCGCCGCCCGCGAGGCCGGTGAACACGACGCCGATCTCGCCGGTCTGCGTCTCGACCTCGTAGCCCTCGTCCTCGAGGACCGCCTTCCACAGGTGGGAGACGGCGATGCCCTCGTCCCAGCCCGACGGGATGCCGATCGAGACGGCCGCCTCGTCGTCGCCGTTCATCGGGGCGTCGTCCGAGCCGGAGCCGGAGTCGCTGGCGCAGGCGGTCAGGGCGAGACCGAGCACCGCGGTGGCGGCGACGGCCGCGGCGCGGCGGGTGGAGCGGGTGCGGGGCGTGCGTGCGGGGGTCATGCGTGTCCTTCCGTCGGGCGGCCGTGGGGCCGGCCGCCGTGGGTGGGGTGGGTGCCCGACGGCGTCGGGCGGGGCGTGCGGGGGTGTGCGCGGGCGAGGTCGCGCCGCGCCGCTGGCGTCGTCAGGCCCGGGCCGCGGCGAGGGCGCGCGCGACGGGCGCCTTGGCGCCGAGGCCGGCGGTCACGCGGTCGAGGAACATCGCGAGGATGACGACCGAGAGGCCCGCCTCGAACCCGAGCGCGATGTCGATGCTCGACAGGGCCGCGACCACGTCGTTGCCGAGGCCGCCGGCGCCGACCATGCCGGCGATGACGACCATGGACAGCGACAGCATGATGACCTGGTTGACGCCGGCCATGATCGTCGGCAGGGCGAGGGGGAGCTGGATCTGGCGCAGGATGCGGCCGGGCGTCGCCCCGAACGCGTGGCCGGCCTCGACCACCTCCTTGTCGACCTGCCGGATGCCGAGCTCGGTGAACCGGACGCCGGGCGCCATGGCGAAGATGATCGTCGCGATGATCCCGGGGACCGGCCCCGTGAGGAAGATGACGACGGTCGGGATGAGGTAGACGAACGCCGGCATGGTCTGCATGAAGTCGAGCACGGGGCGCACGACCGCGGAGACGCGGTCGTCGCGCGCGGCCCAGATGCCGAGCGGGACGGCGAGGAGCAGGGCGATCGCCGCGGAGAGCAGCACGAGCGCGAGCGTGTCCATCGCGTTGTCCCACTGGGCGACGCCCGCGACGACGACGAACCCGAGGAGCGAGCCGAGCGCGAGCTTCCAGCCCTTCACGAGGAACGCGAGCGCCGCGAGCACGAGCGCGACCACCCAGAAGGGCGGGCTCGACAGGATCGTGTCCAGCCCGTCGTAGACGCCGACGAGGACGTCCTTGACGAGGCGGAAGAGCGGGCGGAACGTCGTGGTGATCCAGCTGACGAACGCGTCGACCCACTCGCCGAGGGGGAGCCGGGGGACGAAGGTCTCGTTCATCGTGCACCCCCGTCGGCCGTGAGGTCGGCGTCGGCGTCCTGCGCCGCGACGTCGTGCGTGGTGGTCGCCGCGTCGCGCGGCCCGAGGTCGATCTCGCCCGTGCGGGGCTGGTCGGGCGGGACCATCGCCTCGAGGAGCGTGACGCGCGGGACCACGCCGACGAGGCGACCCTCGTCGTCGGTCACGGCGACGGGGAGCGGCGACTCCGCGGCGGGCGCGAAGATCTCCGCGAGGGGCGTGTCCGGGGAGACGGGCGCGACGCCGTCGCGCACGATCCCCGCGACGGACTCCCGGCCCGCCTTGAGGGCGGCCACGGCGTCGTCGTCGCGCACGACGCCGCGCAGGACGCGCTGGCGGTCGACGACGTACGCGGCGGACACCTGCGCCTCGCGCATCGCACGGCTCGCCTGGCGCGGGCCGCCGGTGGCGGGGACGACGACGGCGGGGCGCACCATGACGGACGACGCGGTGAGGACGCGCGTGCGGTCGACGTCCGCGACGAACTGCGCGACGTAGTCGTTGGCGGGGTCGGAGAGGATCTCCTCCGCGGTGCCGATCTGGACGATCCGGCCGTCGCGCATGACGGCGATGCGGTCGCCCAGGTGCATGGCCTCGTTGAGGTCGTGCGTGATGAAGACGATCGTCTTGCCCAGACGCTGCTGCAGCTCGAGGAGCTGCTCCTGCATCTCGCGCCGGATGAGCGGGTCGAGCGCGCTGAACGCCTCGTCCATGAGCAGGACGTCGGTGTCGGCGGCGAGCGCGCGGGCGAGGCCCACGCGCTGGCGCATGCCGCCGGAGAGCTGCGACGGGAGCGAGTCCTCCCAGCCGCCGAGGCCCGTGAGCTCGAGCGCGGTGCGCGCCTTCTCGCGCCGCTCCGCCTTGCCCATGCCCTGGATCTCGAGCGGGTAGGCGGCGTTGTCGAGCACCGTGCGGTGGGGCAGGAGCGCGAAGTGCTGGAAGACCATGCTCACGCTGCTGCGGCGCAGTGCCCGCAGCTGCTTGGCGTCCGTCGCCGCGAGGTCGGTGCCGCCGACGACGACGTGCCCGGAGGTGGGCTTCCACAGGCCGTTGAGCATGCGGATGAGCGTCGACTTGCCCGAGCCGGACAGGCCCATGACGACGAAGATCTCGCCGCGTCGGACGTCGAAGCTCGCGTCGATGACCGCGGCGGTGCCGAGGCTCTTCACGTCGTCGCGCGACGCCCCCTGCTCGAGCCGGCGGATCGCCTCGACGGGGCGGCGGCCGAAGACCTTGTAGACGTCGCGCACGGAGACGGCGACGTCGCTGGGACCCGGCGTGGTGCCGGCCGTCGGGCCGGGTGCGGTTCCTGCGGTGTCTGGTGGTGTGATGCTGGGAGCGGTCATGCGGGCGGGTCTCGCCACCTTCCGTGCGGGGACCTGCACGCCCGGCGCGAGGACCGCGCCAGAGGGGTCCGGCGGCGGTGTCTCGGGAGCATGGCATGCGGCCTGCAACAAGCGAGCGGTCGTCGCCCCCCAGGCGACCACGGCGCTCGGCACACAGGGCCTCATGCTGGTCCGACGTCAATCGGTACTCCGGCACCCTGCCGGATTCGAGGGCCAACTTCTACCTAGGGTCCTGCGGATCGGGGGGATTCCAGGGGTGTTCTTGACCGACCATCGTTGCGATGCCGCGGATCTCGGGGGATTGGTGATCGTTATCCCATCGTTACCTTGAGATGGTCAAGGATTCCTGTTACGCGCGCGCCCGAGCGCGCCGGTCGAACTCGCGGCCCCGGAGCCTGTCAGCCGCTCCGCCAGAGCCCGGGGGCCTCGTCGTCGGTAGGCTGGAGCCGGGCGGGCCGCGGTCCCGCCCGGCGCGGACGGGAGCCCCCAGCGCAGCCACCGGCCGACCACGGCCGGCAGACCGACCGACGACCGGCCGACGACCGGCAGGGCCGTCGCCCCCGGCCCTGCCGGCACCCGAGAACGCACAGGAGAACCATGTCCACCACAGCGCCAGCCCCCACCACGGGGACCCCGGGCTTCGACGAGGCCCCCGGTCGCTACAAGGTCCGTGACCTGTCCCTCGCGGAGGCGGGCCGCCACCAGCTCCGCCTCGCCGAGCACGAGATGCCCGGGCTCATGGCGCTGCGCGCCGAGTACGGCGCCTCCCAGCCGCTCGCGGGCGCGCGCATCGCGGGCTCGCTGCACATGACGGTCCAGACCGCGGTGCTCATCGAGACGCTCGTCGCGCTCGGGGCGCAGGTCCGCTGGGCGAGCTGCAACATCTTCTCCACCCAGGACGAGGCGGCCGCGGCGGTGGTCGTCGGGCCGCACGGCACGCCCGAGGACCCCCAGGGCGTGCCAGTCTTCGCGTGGAAGGGCGAGAGCCTCGAGGAGTACTGGGACTGCACCGAGCAGATCCTCGTGTGGCCGGGCGAGGAGTCGCCGAACCTCATCCTCGACGACGGCGGCGACGCCACGATGCTCGTCCACCTCGGCCTGCAGTACGAGCGCGCCGGTGTCGTGCCCCCGGACACGCTGCCGGGCGAGCCGGACCACACGCACGAGATGAACGTCGTGCGCGCCGTGCTGCGACGCGCGCTCGACGCCGACCCCCTGCGCTGGACGACGATCTCCCAGGCGCTCCAGGGCGTCACCGAGGAGACGACGACGGGCGTGCACCGCCTGTACCAGCTCGCCGAGGCGGGCGAGCTGCTGTTCCCGGCGATCAACGTCAACGACTCGGTCACCAAGTCGAAGTTCGACAACAAGTACGGCATCCGCCACTCGCTGCCCGACGGCATCAACCGTGCCACCGACGTGCTCATGGGCGGCAAGGTCGCGTTCGTCGCCGGGTACGGCGACGTCGGCAAGGGCGCGGCGGAGGCCTTCCGCGGCCAGGGCGCGCGCGTGATCGTCTCCGAGGTCGACCCGATCTGCGCGCTGCAGGCCGCGATGGACGGCTACCAGGTGGCGCGCATCGAGGACGTGCTCGGCGAGGCCGACTTCTTCATCACGACGACCGGCAACAAGGACGTCATCCGCGCCGAGCACCTCGCGTCGATGAAGGACAAGGCCGTCGTCGGGAACATCGGGCACTTCGACAACGAGATCGACATGGCGGGCCTGGCCGACCTCCCGGGCGTCTCGCGCACGGAGATCAAGGCGCAGGTCCACGAGTGGACGTTCGCCGAGCCCGGGCCGGGCGGGCAGCCCGCGGGCCGCTCGATCGTCGTGCTGTCCGAGGGGCGGCTGCTCAACCTCGGCAACGCGACCGGGCACCCGTCGTTCGTCATGAGCAACTCGTTCTCCAACCAGGTGATCGGGCAGATCGAGCTCTTCCAGGACGCGACCCGCGCCGAGCGGGAGGGCCGCGAGCGCTCCTACGCGCGCCAGGTCTACCGCCTGCCCAAGGTGCTCGACGAGAAGGTCGCGCGCCTGCACCTCGACGCGCTCGGCGTGCGGCTCACCGAGCTCTCGCCGTCCCAGGCCGAGTACCTGGGTGTCCCCGTCGAGGGCCCGTACAAGCCCGAGCACTACCGCTACTGACACGTCGAACACCCCGGGAGGGCGCATGGACCCGTCGCACGACGCGGTGGACGAGCCCGCCGCCATGCCCCCGCCCGCCTCGGGCGGGGGCGCCCCCGGTACTGCCGGCGCACGCGACACCGCGGACGTCGCGCCGCCGCCGGGCGTGCGGCCGCTGTGGCACAGGGTGGGCGACCAGTGGGAGCGCGAGCCCCCGCGCGACCTGCTCTACGGCGCGATCGTCGCCGGGTTCGTCATGGCGGTGTCCAGCGTGCACGCGCCGACCGGGGACCGCGTGGTCGTCGCGACGGGCCTGGTCGCGGTCGGGTACTGGCTCGCGCACTGCTACGTCGACGCCGTCAGCGGGCGCTTCCGCGACAGCGGCCACTCCTTGTGGGACCGTACCCTCACTGCCTTTCGGCTCAACGTGGGGGTGTTGCTCGGTGCGGTTCCCGCGATGGTCGTCTACGTCGTCGCCTACCTGGTGGGGCTCGGTGTCGAGGACGCCGCGCTCGTCGCGGTGTGGTTCACCGTGGTGCTCCTGGGGCTCGTGGGGTTCCTCGCCGCGTGGCGGGCTGGGGACCGGGGCGCGCGCCTCGTCGGGGAGACGGCCCTCGCGACCGCGCTCGGCGGGGTCGTCATCGCCGTCAAGTACCTGCTGCACTGACCGGTCACCGGGGCGGGCCGCGTGAGCGTGGACGCCGCCGCGACGACGCCCGGCCCCGCACCCGACCCGGGCCCCGCCGTCACGTCGCCCGCCGCGACCACCACGGGGCCCCGGGTCCCCGGCTGGGTGCGCTGGACCGCCTGCGGGGTGCTGCTCGTGCTCACCGCCGTGCTCGCCCTCGCGTCGCTGGTGGCCCGGTACGCCGACCGCACCCTGCTCGACACGGACCGGTACGTCGCGCTCGTCGGGCCGCTCGCCGGCGAGCCGGCCGTGCAGGCGCAGGTCGTCGACGTCGTCACCGACCAGGTGATGGCGCGGATCGACGTCGAGAGCGCCACCGTCGCGGCGCTCGACGCGCTCGCGGCACCGGTCGACGGGGAGCAGCGCCCGCTCCTGTCCGCCCGGGCGACCCGGCGGGCCGACGACGCCGCGGCGGTCCTCGCCCCCGTCCTCGCGCGCGAGGTCGAGGGCTTCGTGCGGGACGTCGTCGACCGCGTCGTGACGTCGCCGCGGTTCGCCGCGGTCTGGGAGGCGGTGAACCGCACCGGCCACCGCGCCGTGGTCGTCGCCGTCACGGGCGAGGGCGAGGTCGTGCGCGCGGGCCCGGACGGGACCGTCACCGTCGGCCTGGGTCCGGTCGTCGACGTCGTGCGCAGCGAGCTCACCGACCGAGGCTTCTCGCTCGCCGAGCGCATCCCCGCCGTCGACCCGGAGATCGTCGTCGGCCGGTTCCCGGAGGTCGAGACCGCGCAGCGGGTCGTCGTCCTGCTCGACCGTGCCGCCGCGTCGCTCCCGTGGTTCGTCGTCGCGCTCGCGGCCCTCGCGGTCTGGGCCGCGCCGGTACGACGCCGAGGCGTCGGCCTGGTCGGCGTCGCGTGGGCGTTCGCGGGGCTGCTCCTCGTCGTAGGGCTCGCGCTCGGCCGCTCCGCGTACCTCGACGCGCCCGCCGTGTCCGACGGCGCGACGGGAGTCGTGTACGACCGGATCGTCGGGCCGCTGCGTGTCGACGCGTGGTGGCTCGTCGCCGTGGGCGCCGTGCTCCTCGCCGTGGTGGTCCTGGGACCCCGCGTGCGTGACGCGGTGCGCGCGTCGCGGCCCCGGACCGCGTCGTCGGCATGAGGACGGGGGTTGTCCCCACCGTGGTCGGGCGGACGCCACCCTGTCCGTGACCTGGGCGTGGGCACAGACTGGCACCATGACTGCCGTGACCCCTGACCAGCCGAGCACCCTGCCCGTGGACGACCTGCCGTCGCCGGGCGTCTCCACCACGGATCCCGTGGCGGGCGTCGCGGCGTCGGCGGCCGCGTCCGAGGCCACCGGGTTCGCCGGCTCGCAGCCCGACCCCCGCTACGTCGACCACCGCGAGCGGACGACGTTCCTGCGCGCCCCGTTCGCCGGGACGACGTGGCGCGAGTACGGGTACCTGTGGCTCGCCCTCATGCTCGCGCCGTTCGGGTTCGCGTACGCGGTGTTCACGGTGTCGTTCATGGTGGCCATGCTCGTGCCGGTCCTGGGCCTCGTCCTCGCCGGCTGGATCGTGGTCTCCGGGCGCGGCTGGGGCTCGATGTACCGCTCGCTGGCGCGCTCCCTCCTCGGCGTCGACGTCGCCGCCCCCGCCCCCTACGTCCGGCGCCGCGGGTTCTGGAGCACCCTCTGGCACGGGATCGGCGACGGGACCGGCTGGCGTGCGGTGCTCTACCTCTTCGTCACGTTCCCGCTCGCGATCGTCGCGTTCGTCGTGAGCACGGTGTTCCTCGCGGTGGGGCTCGGCGGCACGACCCACTGGTTCTGGTCGCGCTGGCTCCCGCCCCAGCAGGCGAGCGACGGGTCGTGGCACCGGGGAGCGTCGTTCGGCGTCGACTGGTTCGTCGACACCCCGGTGCGCCAGCTCGGCCTCGCGCTCGTCGGCCTGCTCTTCGTGTGGCTGTGGGCGCAGAGCACGCGCGGGTTCGCGCACCTGTTCCGCGTCCTCACGGTCGCGCTGCTCGGCCCGACGCTCGCGAGCCTGCGCGTCGCCGACCTGGAGGAGTCGCGCGGGCGGACCGTCGAGGACGCCGACGCGAAGCTGCGCCGCATCGAGCGCGACCTCCACGACGGCACGCAGGCGCGCCTCGTCGCCGTCGCGATGCAGCTCGGCGAGGCGAAGGAGCAGCTCGCGACCGGCGGCGACCCGGACGACGCGCTCGAGCTCGTCGACCTCGCGCACTCCTCGACCAAGGAGGCGCTCGTCGAGCTGCGCGAGCTCGCGCGCGGCATCCACCCGCCTGCGCTCGACAACGGCCTCGCGCTCGCGCTCGAGACCCTCGCTGCGCGCTCGCCGCTGCCGGTGACGGTCGACGTCGACCCCGCCGTGGAGTCGTCGGGCCGGCTCGCGCCCGCGGTCGAGTCGATCGCGTACTTCTGCGTCGCCGAGCTCGTCACCAACGCGGTCAAGCACGCGCGCGCCACGGGCGTCTACGTGCTCGTCGAGCGGCAGGGCACGGGCCGTGGCGCACGGCTGCGGCTGCGGGTGCGCGACGACGGCCAGGGCGGCGCGCGCGTCGTGCAGCCCGGTGACGACGGGCACCGGTCCGGTCTCGCCGGTCTCGCGGAGCGCGTGCGCTCGGTCGACGGGACGTTCGAGCTGACGAGTCCCGTCGGCGGGCCGACCGTCGTCACCGTGCTCCTGCCCGCGCGCGTCTGAGCGTCGTCGGGCCGTGGCGGCCCGCCCTGGCTCCGCGTCCTGCGCGGGCGAGCGGCCGGCGTCGGGCACGATGGCGTCGGAGAACCCCACCTGTGGGCCGCCGGGCGGCCCGACCGACCGGAAGGACACCATGCGGCTCGTCATCGCCGAGGACTCCGCCATCCTGCGCGACGGGCTCGTCGCGCTCGTCACGCGTCGCGGGCACGAGGTCGCCGCGGCGGTCGCCGACGGCGACGAGCTCGTGGCGCAGGTCGCGCGGCTGGCGGCCGAGGACGCCGTGCCCGACGTCGCGGTCGTCGACATCCGCATGCCCCCGACCTTCACCGACGAAGGGCTGCGTGCGGCCCTCGCGCTGCGCGCCGCACACCCGGACCTCGGCGTGCTGCTGTTCTCGCAGTACGTCGAGACGCGCTTCGCGAGCGAGCTGCTCACGGGCGGGGCGCGCGGCGTCGGCTACCTGCTCAAGGACCGGGTCGCGGACGTCAGCGAGTTCGTCGACGCGCTCACGCGCATCGCGGCGGGCCAGACCGTGCTCGACCCGGAGGTCGTGAGCCAGCTCATGGGCGCGTCGCGGTCCGACGACGGCCTGGCGCGTCTCACCCCGCGCGAGACCGAGGTGCTCGAGCTCATGGCGCAGGGCCGGTCCAACTCGGCGATCGCCGAGACGCTCTATCTCTCGTACGGCGCGGTGGAGAAGAACGTCACCTCCATCTTCGGCAAGCTCGGGCTGCCGCAGGACGCCGGCGACCACCGGCGCGTGCTCGCCGTGCTGCGCTACCTCAAGGTCTGAGCACACCGGGGGACAACCCCCCGAGACGTCGGCGGTGCGCCCCGGGCGGTGCGGGGGACCCTCCCGTACCGGGGCGAACCGGATGTTTCGAGACTGGTGAGCACCGGGGATCCTCCCGGGCACGCCGACCTTGGAGCATCTCGTGGCCGTCATGTCGCCGCCGTCCCGCCCTCCCGTGCCGCCGCCCGCGCCGTCGCCGTCGCGGCCTGCGGCCGCGCGGTCCGCGCCCGGACGGGCCGGCCCGGAGCAGTCCGGGACCAGAGGCTCGCGGCGCGACGTGTTCGTCGACGCCGTGCGCGCCCTCGCGACGCTCTGCGTGCTCACGGCGCACTGGCTCATGGCGGACGCGACGTGGGACGGCGAGTACCTGGAGATCGGCAACGCGCTCGCGCACGGCGCCGGCTGGGTCGTCACCTGGGTGCTGCAGGTGCTCGCCCTGCTGTTCTTCGCGGCGGGCGCCTCGGCCGCGTACGGGCTGCACCGGGCGCCCGACAGTCCGCGCGCGACGGTCGCCCGGAGCGGCGTCGTCGGGCGCCGCAGCCTCGCGAGTGAGCTCGGGGAGGGCGGACGGCTGGTGTGGCAGCGGCTGCCGCGGCTCCTGCGCCCCGTCGCGGTGTTCGTGGGTGCGTGGGCCGCCGCGATCGGCGTGCTGCTCGCGGTCGGCCTGCCCGGGGACGCCGTGCGCACCCTCGCGACGCTCGCACCGCAGCTCCTGTGGTTCCTCGCCGTCTACCTCGTGCTCGTCGCGCTCACGCCCCTGCTGCGCCGGGCCCTGCATGCCGCCGGCTGGTGGGCCGTGGGTGCGCTCGTGACGGCGCCGCTCGTCGTCGAGGCCCTGCGCTTCGGTGCCGGGCTGGAGCGGCTCGCGCTCGTCGACGTCGTGCTCGTGTGGGCGGTGCCGTACGCGATCGGCCTCCTCTACGCCGACGCCCGCGCGGGCCTGCAGGTCGTGCGCCGAGGGCGGGTCGTGCCGGTCGCGGTCCTCCCGCGGCCCGCCGTGCTCGCGGGCGCCGGGCTCGCCGCAGCGGCGCTCGCGGCGCTGCTCGTCGCCGTCGGGCCCTACCCCGTCTCGCTCGTCGGCATGCCGGGCGACACCCTGTCGAACCTCGGACCGCCGACGGCGCCCGTGGTGCTGCACGGCGTCGCGCTCGTCGCGATGGCGCTCGCGGCGCGTGGGCCGCTGACCCGGTGGGCGGACGGCCGGGGGCGGGCCGTCGTGCGGGCGATCGCGGCACGGTCCATGACGGTCTACCTGTGGCACCTCACCGCGATGATCGTCGTGGTCGCCGTCGTGCTCGTGGGGCTCGGGGAGCGGCTCCCCGTGCCGGGCAGCGCGGACTGGTGGGGGAGCCGGCCGGTGTGGTTCGGCGCGTTCGCGCTCGTGCTCCTGGGCATCACGCGCCTCGTCGGCCGGTTCGAGGACGCGCCCCGCGCGACGCCGCGTCGCCCCGGCCAGCACCCCGGTCGTGCGCTGCTGACGCCGTCGGTGGCGCGTCAGCGGGCCGGGTCGGGGACCGAGTAGGGGAGCCGGTGCAGCAGCTCGGCCTGCTCGCGCGCGGCGACCTGCGCGCGCTGCGCGGTCGCCCAGTCCCGGTTGCGCCGCTCGGTGAGCACGGCCAGGAGGAACGCCTCCGGGGGCGTGCCGGGCGGCGGGCCGGGGGCGACGTAGCGCTCGAGCCGGGCCGCGAGCTCCTGCCCCAGCCGGACGCGCGACGCGGGGTGCAGACGGGCGGCACGCGACAGGAACTGCCGGGCGGCGAGCGCCAGGCCGTCCGGCAGGCGGCGCATGTCCGCGTGCGCGGCCCACGCCGCGAGGTACGGCGGCATGACGAGCGGCGCGAGCGTCGCCTTCCCCCCGCGCACCCGGATCGCGTAGGTTCCGGCCGCCATGTCCCCGAGCCGCTTGCCCCGGTCGTTCGTCAGCGACGCGACGAGCGCGACCGAGCCGGCCGTCAGCCAGATCTCGCCCACGCCGACCAGCGCGCGCAGGAAGGCGTGGCGGAAGCGGACCGGGCCGCCGTCGTCGCGCACGATGCGGATCCCCAGCGCGAGCTTGCCGAGCGACCGACCGCGCGAGAGCGTCTCCACCGTCGTGGGGACGACGACCATGACGAGGACCGTGAAGACGATCATGATCGCCGTCACCAGGTCCGCCTCGAGCGCCCCGAAGGAGCCGGCGACGGCGAACAGCGTCGCGAGGAAGAGCACGGCGACCAGGAGCATGTCGAGGAACAGCGCGATACCGCGCGTCACGAACGACGCCGGTCGTGCGTCGAGGACCACGCCCTCACCGATCAGGATGCCGTCGCGCACGTCCGCTCCTCGTCCTCGCCCTGGTCTGGCGGACCCGTGCACGGGACCGCGGGCGTACGCGCGGCACGCCTCGTGTGGCAGGGTATCGGTCGTGGACCTCGACGCCTTCACCGACGTGCATCGCGGGGAGTGGGACCGCCTGGAGACGCTCACCCGCCGGCGCACGCTCGACGGCGCCGAGGCGGACGAGCTGGTCCGGCTGTACCAGGCCGTCGCGACGCACCTGTCGACCGTCCGGTCCGTCGCGCCGGACCCCGTGCTCATCACGCGCCTGTCCGACCTGCTCGGCCGGTCCCGCACCCGCATCGCCGGCGCGCACGAGCCCGCGTGGCGCGACGTCGTGCGGTTCCTCACCGTGTCGCTGCCCGCCGCGCTGTACCGGATCCGGTGGTGGTCCGTCGGGGTGACGGTCGCGTTCCTCACCGTCGCGGTCGTCGCCGGGGTGTGGGTCGCGACGACGCCCGAGGGCCTCGCGTCCATGGGCCCGCCGAGCGTCCAGGAGAACTACGTGAACCAGGCGTTCGCGTCCTACTACGACCCGGGCGTCGACTTCGCGGCCGTCGTGTGGACGAACAACGCGTGGATCGCCGCCCAGTGCATCGGCCTCGGCATCACCGGGATCTTCCCCGCCTACGTGCTGTTCTCCAACGCGGTCGGTGTCGGGTCGATCGGCGGCATGATGGCCGCGCACGGCGAGCTCGGGCTCTTCCTCCAGCTCATCACCCCGCACGGCCTCCTCGAGCTCATGTCGATCTTCGTCGCCGGCGCCGCGGGGCTGCGGATCTTCTGGGCGTGGGTCGACCCGGGACCCCTGCCGCGCTCGCGCTCGCTCGCCCAGGAGGGACGCTCGCTCGTCACCGTCGCCATCGGGCTGGCCATCGCGCTCGCCGTCTCCGGCGTCATCGAGGGATTCGTGACGGGGTCGACGATGCCGTGGTGGCTCAAGATCGTGATCGGCGCCCTCGCGCTCGCGGCGTTCTGGGTCTACACGATCGTCCTCGGCCGCCGTGCGGTGCGTGCCGGCGAGACGGGCGACCTCTCCGCCGACCACGCGGGAGACGTCGCACCGGTCGCCGCCTGACCCGACGACGTCGGCGTCAGCCGGTGACGACGACGCGTGCCCGGGCGTGCGGCCACGCGCACGCGACCCAGTCCTCGGCGCGCGCGACGAGAGCGTCGTGCACCTCCGCCTCGTGCAGGCGGTCGGCCGGCTCCGGACCGGTCGTCGAGCCCGCCGGCGCCCCCCGCAGCGGTCGGACCTCGACCTGCACGACGGCGTCCGTCGCCTCGTCCGGTCGCGCGGTCCACGCGCCGGCCACGCGCCCGTCGACGAGCACCGTCGCGGGCACCTGGCCGTTCACGCTCACGACGGACCGGACCGGGACGGCACCGAGGACGCGGGTGCGGTCGTCGTGCGAGAGCACGAGGTTGTCGAAGTCGCCCGCGAGGACCACGGGGACCGGTGCACCACCGTCCGGGCGCGGCGCGTCCGGGACGTCGAACAGCTCCTTGCCGTCGGGGCCGGTGAACGTCACGAGCTCCGGGCGCAGCACGTCGAACGCCGCCTTGAGACGCGTCATCCCCGCCCAGCGCTGCGCGTCCGCGACGGACGCCGGCCCGAACGCCGCGAGGTAGCGGCGCACGAGACGCACGCGCGCCGCCAGCACGGCGTCGGGGTCCGTCGCGTGCGCGACGGCTGCCGCACCCGGGTCGGACCGCCCGAGCCACGCCTCGGCCGTCGTCCACGTGGTGGTCGTGCCGGGACCGTTCGCACCCCAGAGCCCGCGTGGCGGCACCTGGACGAGGGCCAGGAGGCAGCGCGCACCGTACGCGAGGTGCTTGGGATCGACGCCCTCCCACCGCTCCGCGAGGCGGCGACCGAGCTCGACGGACGTCAGCGGCTCGGCGAGCAGGTCGCGCGCCGCGGACTCGAGCTCGTCGAGGTCGACGTCCGCGAGGGCCGTGCCGTGCTGGTTCTTCGCCCGCAGGTAGCCGGCCAGCGCGGGCCGCACGAGGGCCGCGTGCTCGAGCACGTCGTCCGCGGCGACCAGGTGCACCGTGCCGCGCAGCGTCGCGACCCGCACGACGTCCCGGTCGACCAGCAGCGCGCCCAGGTCGTCCGTCGAGAACGTCGCGAGCCGGGCCCACAGCGCGGGGTACGGCGACGACGGCACCTGCGACTGCAGGCCGACGAGGTGGCGCACCTCGTCCAGGACCGTCGCGTCGCGGGGAGCCGTGAGGTGCTGGCGCGCCAGCAGCGCGCGGTTCAGGTCGTCGTGGCTCAGCCGCGGCCCGAACCGCTCGCCGGTCATCGGGGTGTCAGGAGAGCACGATCGCGAGGGCCGGGATGAGGAACGTCGCGAGGAGCGCCGCCACGACGATCATCGCGACGCGACGGTTGCGCCGTGCGCGCTGCTGCGGGTCGGTCGGCTGCCAGGCCACGGAAGTCTCCAGGGGTCGGTGGACGTGCGGCAACGACCCTACCTTCCGCACCGACCAGCTCGTCCCCTCGGCAGGCGTGTCCGTCAGAGGCGGCCGGCGGCCTTGAGGGCGAGGTAGGTGTCGGCGAGGCGGGGGGCGAGGTCGTCGGGGAGGGCGTCGACGACCTCGACGCCGCGCTGGCGCAGGACCGTCGTCACGGCGGCACGCTCGATCTCGCCGCGCGCGGCCGCGGCGGCGTCGTAGACCTCGGAGGTCCCGCTGCGGTCGGCGCGCAGGGCGGCGACCTCGGGGTCGGCCGCCGCAGCGAGCACGACCTGGTGCTTGGCGGTGAGCTGCCCGACGACGGGCAGCAGCCCTGTCTCGACCGCGGCGGCGTCGAGCGTCGACAGGAGCACGACGAGGGCGCGCTGCGAGAGGCGCTCGTGCACCGCCCCGACGAGGCCGGGCCAGTCCGTCTCGAGGAGAGCGGGCTGGATCGGCGCGAGGGCGTCGGCCATGGCGGGCATGAGCCGTGGCCCCGCGGCCCCGGCGACGCGCGAGCGCACCGTGCGGTCGTAGGCGATGAGCTCGACGCGGTCCCCGGCCCGGCCGGCGAGGGCGGCCAGCAGGAGCGCGGCCTCGATGCTCGCGTCGAGGCGCGGCTCGTCGCCGACCCGCGTCGCGGACGTGCGCGACGTGTCGACGACGATCAGGACGCGGCGGTCGCGCTCGGGCCGCCACGTGCGCACGACCATGTCGCGTCCGCGGGCGGACGCGCGCCAGTCGATCGAGCGGACGTCGTCGCCGATGACGTACTCGCGCAGGGAGTCGAACTCGGTGCCCTCGCCCCGCACCTGCACCGCGGCACGACCGTCCATCTCGCGCAGGCGCGCGAGCCGGCTCGGCAGGTGGCGGCGCGACGCGAACTCGGGGAGCACGCGCAGCCGGCCGGGGACGACGATCGACGCCTGGCGCGCCGCGAGCCGCAGGGGTCCGAACGAGCGGATCGTCACGCGGTCCGCGACGCGCTCGCCGCGGCGCGTCGGCACGAGGACAGTCGTCACGCGGGCCGCCTCGCCGGGAGGCAGGTCGACGTCGTGCCGGTTGACCTGCGTCCCCGCCGAGGGCGGCCACGCGTCGCGCACGACCGCGCGCAGCCGCCGGGACGCGACGTTGGTGAGCGTGAGGCGCGACGACGTCGTGTCGGTGAGCCGGACCGAGCCGGGGACGCGACGCTCGATCGCGACCCGTCTCGGGGACGCCGCGAGCGACACGTCGAGCGCGCACAGCACGACGACGAGCAGCGCCCACACCAGCACCGTCCCCGGCACGGGGAACAGCAGCACGGGGACGGTACCGAGCGCCGTCAGCAGGACGGCGCGCCAGGTCAGTGCCACGAGCGGCGCCTCAGCGGGGGACGGGGACGGACGCGAGCACGGTGTCGAGCACGCTCTCGGCGGTCACGCCCTCGAGCTCGGCCTCGGGCCGCAGCTGCACGCGGTGGCGCAGCGTGGGGTGCGCGAGCGCCTTGACGTCGTCGGGCGTCACGTAGGAGCGGCCGGACAGCCACGCCCACGCGCGCGACGTGGCGAGCAGCGCGGTCGCCCCGCGCGGGGAGACCCCGAGCGACAGCGAGGGGGAGTGGCGGGTCGCGCGGCACACGTCCACCGCGTAGCCGAGCACCTCGCGCGCGACCTGGACGCGCGCGACCTCCGCGCGCGCCCGGTCGAGGACGTCGCGACCCGCCACGGCGCGCACGCCGGCACCGGCGAGGTCGCGCGGGTTGAAGCCGGCGGCGTGGCGCGCGAGCACCTCGACCTCCTGCTCGCGCTCGGGCAGGGGCAGCACGACCTTGAGCAGGAAGCGGTCGAGCTGGGCCTCGGGCAGCGGGTAGGTGCCCTCGTACTCGACGGGGTTCTGCGTCGCGATGACGAGGAACGGGTCGGGCAGGGGGCGCGGTGTCCCGTCGACCGACACCTGCCGCTCCTCCATCGCCTCGAGGAGCGACGCCTGCGTCTTGGGCGGCGTGCGGTTGATCTCGTCGGCGAGCAGGAGGTTCGTGAAGACCGGGCCCTCGCGGAACGAGAACTCGGCGGTCCGCGCGTCGTACACGAGCGAGCCCGTGACGTCGCCCGGCATGAGGTCGGGCGTGAACTGGACGCGCTTGGTGCCGAGGTCGAGCGACGCGGCGAGCGTGCGCACGAGCAGCGTCTTCGCGACGCCCGGGACGCCCTCCAGCAGCACGTGCCCCTTGCAGAGCAGGGCGATGAGCAGGCTGGTCACGGCGCCGTCCTGGCCGACGACGGCCTTGCCGACCTCGGTGCGCACGCCCGCCAGGGCCTGGCGCAGCTCGGGCGACGGCGTGGGCGGCACGTCGTGCCCGGGGTTCTGGCCGTACGGGGCCTGCGGGCCGGGGGCCTGCCCGTACGGCGTCTGCCCGCCCGGGACCTGCGGCCCTGGCTGGGGCGCTGGCACGCCGGTGGCCGCGTGCGCACGGGCGGCGACGCCCGGGTCCTGGGGTGCGGGCGGCGGTGCGTAGCGGTCTTGCTGCGGCGCGGAGCCGTCGGGGTGGTGCGTCACGAGTGGTAGACCTCGCTCTCGATCCGGTCAAGGTGACGCGCGAGCTCGAGCAGCGCCGCGTCGTCGGCGGGTGGTGGTCCGTACAGGAGCTGGGCGACCTGTTCGCCCGGGCGACCCGTCGCGCGGGCGACGGCGTCGACGAGGGTGGCGGCGTCCGCGGAGCGCGGGAGGCCGAGGCGGGTGGCGAACCGGTCGGCCGCGCTCGCGCGCAGCCCCGCGGCCGCGTGCCCGCGCGCCCCCGTGCGCCGGTAGAGGCGTCCGCGCCCGCGCGTCGTCTCCGCGGCGCGCACGACGACCGGCAGGTCCTCCGTGACGAGCGGCCCGAGCCGGCGCCCGCGCCACAGGGCGACGACCAGCACGACGACGAGCAGCTGGAGGCCGACGACGCCCGTCCACGGGGGCAGGGACAGCGCCGGCGTCTCGTCCTCCTCGCCCGTGAGGGAGGTGTCGAACGGGTCGGGCACGAGCCACACGAGCCGGTCGTGGGCGCCGAGGGTCCACAGCGCGAGCGCCGCGTTCCCGTCCTCGGTGATCGTGTCGTTGCGCAGGACCGCGGTGGTGTCCACCGCGCGCACGGTCCTGCCGTCGGCCTCGTGGACGAGGTAGGCGCCGACCGTCGGGTCGTCGGGCGAGGGGAAGCAGATCGTGCTCGTCCCGTCGAGGTCGGAGAACCCGACACCGTCGGACCGGAGCGTGCCCGCCGCCTGCGCCGCGGGGTCGTCGCAGCGGGCGGACCGCGCGTCGGAACCCGTGGACCAGTCGTAGGCGGTGGTCGCGCCGTCGGCGGTCGCTGCCGCCAGGAGGGAGTCCATCGGGTTGACGAGCACGAGGTCGGCGGGGACCTCGGCGATCGCGTCGGCCTGCTCGTCGAGCATGAAGTCGCTCTGCGCGACGAGGAGCGTGCCGCCGTCGGCTGCCGCCGCGAGCGCGTCCGCGACGGTCGTCACGTAGGTCACGTCGACGCCCTGGTCGCGCAGGACCTCGGCGACGGCGCGCGCGCCGTTCGGCCCCGGGTTGTCCGGCGCGAGCGGGGTGCTCGACGTCGTCGGCCGGGCGATCGCGGACAGCCCGGCGAGGGCGAGGAGCGCGACGATCACGAGCACGGGCCAGCGGGCGCGCCGCCAACGGCTGCGTGCGCGGGAACCGACGGTGGTGCCGTCGCCGACGACGGGCACGTGCGACGTCGTGACGGCGCGCGACCCGGGGTCCGACGTCGTCCCGGAGACCGAGCTCGGGGGAGGGGGAGCGGTCGTGCTCACGCGGCCTCACCCCCGCCGCTCGCGACGGGCGCGAGCCCCGCGGGCCGCGCGGGCCGGGCCGCGAGGGTGCGCTCGTCGAGCGCGCGCAGGAACGCGTCGGCCTCCGGGCCGACGCTCGCCTTGCCGTACGCGACGTCGTCGAACAGGTGCGCACCGCGCTCGAGCCCCTCGGCCACGTCGGGGACCCGCTCGCCGGCGGCCTCGGCCGCCTCCCACGCGGTGCGGCCCGGACGGGGGTCGAGGACGGCGCGCTCCTCGAGCGAGCGCACGACGGCGCGGAAGCGCTCCAGCGCGGCGGTCGCCCAGTCGCCGGTCGCCGCGGCGGCGTCGGCCGCGGACCGCATCTCGACGGCCGTGCGCGCGTCGTCGTCGAGCACGACGGCGGACGTCGCCGCCCGGCGCGACAGGCGGACCGGGCCCGCGACCCAGTACGCGACGCCCGCGACCACCAGCACGGCCACGACCACGAGCGCCGCGGTGAGGGGGCCGCCGAGGTCGAGCACGGGCGCGCCGTCGAACAGTCCCTGGAGCCACTCGAGGAACCGCTGCAGGAGCGAGGGCCGGGTGTCGTACCCGGGCTTGGCGAGCTCCTCGACGAGCCACCGCCGCGCTTCGTCCGCACCGGGCTGCACGGGCACGTCGGCCGCGAGCGACCGCACGGTCATGCGGCGGGCTGCTCGTTCGCCGCGGCCGCGAGCTCGACGTCGAGGCCCTCACGGCGCATGCGCACGTCGATGTAGAGCAGGGCGACGACGCTGCCGAGGAAGAGCGCCGTGGCGATGGTCGCGAGCGCGAAGCCGAGCGTCATGAGCGCGTTGCCGAAGAACCCCTGGCCCACGCCGAGGAGGATCCCGCCCACCAGGCTGAACGGCGTCACGAGGATCTGGGACACGAACGACATGGCGATGTAGGCGAGGATCAGGATGCCGAAGAGGCGCCAGAAGCCGCCCCGCGTCAGGAGCCACGCCCTCCTGACCGTCGCCCAGAAAGGCTGGCCCTCGAGGGCGAGCGCGGGCGGGACGAGCGCGGTGCGCGTCCAGACCCATGCCGCGAGCACCACGACGCCCGGGATCGCGACGATGACGAGCACCACGCCGAGCTCGGTCGCGACGGCGAACCCGGCGGCGACCACGAGCACGACGAGCGTCAGGAGGACCGCCCAGGCGAGGCCGAGCAGGAGCGAGAAGCCGATGAGGAACCACGCGCGACGACCGACCTGCCTCCAGACCTCGGCGACCGTGGCCTTGCGCCCGATGACGGACTGCCCGATCGAGACCGTGAGCAGGCCGCTCACGATCGGGGTGGCGAGGCTCGTCGCCAGCGCGGCGCCGTAGAGGTTCGAGTACATCGCCGCGAAGTCGTTCTCGAGTCCGCCGAGACCGGCGTCGTCCGGGAACGAGAAGAGCAGGTCGGCGACGTAGCCCGAGAACGCGTAGCCGATCAGCGCGCCGAGGACCGTCGCGACGACGACGACGAGCGAGGTGGTCCCGAGCATGACGCGAGGGTTGTGGCGGATGGCGCCGAACGCGCCGTCGAAGATCTCGCCCAGCGTCAGGGGCCGCAGCGGCACGATGCCGGGCTTGGCGGCTGGCGGCGCGTACTGCGCCCCCGCGAAGCCGGGCGGCGGTCCGTAGCCGGGCCCGCCGGGCGGCTGCTGTCCGTACTGCGGCTGGCCGTACTGCCCCTGTCCGTACTGCGGCTGTCCGTACTGCCCCTGGCCGTACTGCGGCTGTCCGTACTGCGGCTGTCCGTACTGCGGCTGCGCGGGGACGTCCTGGCCCGGGACGGGTCCGCCGTAGCCCGGCTGCCCGTAGGCGGGCTGGCCCCAGCCGGACGCCGCGGCGTCTGACGTCGGGACCGCCGGGGGAGTGCCGGGCTCGTGGCCCGGCGCGTACTGACCGTAGCGGGGCTGGGGTGCGGGCTCGCCGTAGCCCGGCTGCCCGTACGACGGCGCACCCCACCCGCCCGGGGCGGGCTGCTGCTCGGGCGTCGGTGCCGGGACGGCGGGGTCGGGCTCGCCGGAGGGGTCCGGCGTGGCACCGTCCGGCGCGCCGGAGGCGTCAGGTGTGCTCATGGGCTCGTGGTCCCCCGCAGTTCGGGTCGGGCGTCGGTCCTGGCCGTGGGTGCTGGGAAGGCACCGGCGGCGAGGCCACCCTAGTACGCGGCCCCGGGCGAGGGCCCCGGGAGGGCGACCGCGCCGTCGGGGACCCGACCGGGGTCCGCACGCGAGGGGCTTCACCCGGTGCCGTCGGGTGGGCGATCCCTGACCGACGGCGGTCGATGGCAAGATGTCCGCATGAAGGTTCGCGTGCTCGTGGTGGACGACGACACCGCCCTGGCCGAGATGATCGGCATCGTCCTGCGCTCCGAGGGGTTCGAGCCGGTCTTCTGCGCGGACGGCGACCTCGCGCTCGAGACGTTCCGTGCCACCCAGCCCGACCTCGTGCTGCTCGACCTCATGCTCCCGGGCAAGGACGGCACCGAGGTCTGCCGCCTCATCCGCGCCGAGTCGGGCGTGCCGGTCATCATGCTCACCGCGAAGAGCGACACGGTGGACGTCGTGCTCGGGCTCGAGTCGGGCGCGGACGACTACATCTCGAAGCCGTTCAAGCCCAAGGAGCTCGTCGCCCGGATCCGGGCGCGCCTGCGCCGCACGGAGGAGCCGGCGCCCGAGCACCTGTCGATCGGCGACGTCGAGATCGACGTGACCGGCCACCGTGTGTCGCGCGGGGGGGAGCAGGTCGCGCTCACGCCGCTCGAGTTCGACCTCCTGGTCGCGCTCGCGCGCAAGCCCTGGCAGGTCTTCACGCGCGAGGTCCTCCTCGAGAAGGTGTGGGGCTACCGGCACGCGGCCGACACGCGGCTCGTGAACGTCCACGTCCAGCGGTTGCGCTCGAAGATCGAGCACGACCCGGAGAACCCGGAGATCGTCCTCACGGTGCGCGGCGTCGGCTACAAGGCGGGCGCGACGCGCACGTGAGCGCGCCGACCGGCTCTGCCGACGGACGCTGGCGGAGGCTCTGGCGCCGGGTCCGCCGGCGTCTGCGCGCCGCCGCGCGTCGCATCGTGTGGCGCTGGCGCTCGTCGATGCAGCTGCGGGTCGTCACGTCGGCGGTCGTCGTCGGGGTCGTGGCCGTCGCCGCGCTCGGCGCGTACCTGACCGACTCGATGCGGGACGGTCTCTTCGAGCGGCGCGCGGACGAGATCGACCTCGAGGCCGCACAGTCCACCGAGCAGGTGCGCCGCACCCTCGACTCCTCGCCCACCGCGACCGCGACCGAGGCCCAGTCGCTCCTGTTCGACCTGTTCTCCATGCTCCAGTCGAGCGGGGCCGCGTCGCGCGACGTCTTCCTCTGGCAGTCCGAGGGCGCGAGCGCCGTCGGCTTCCTCGACCAGTCGACCGACAACCAGCTGGACGGCATCGTCTCGCCCGAGATGCGCGAGGCCACCGTCGCCGCCGACGGCGAGCAGCGGCTCCAGTCCGTCGCGATCCCGCTCGACCCGGCGCAACCCGAGACGTCGCCGGTCGTGCCGGGCATCGTCGTCGGCTCGACGGTCGAGGTGCCGGTGGCCGGCACCTACGAGCTCTACTACCTCTACGACCTCGAGGCGGACCAGGAGACCCTGCGGTTCCTGCAGTCCACGCTGCTCATCGGTGCGCTCGCCCTGCTCGCCCTGCTCGGAGGGATCACCGCGCTCGTGACCCGGCAGGCGGTCCTGCCGGTCCGGCAGGCCGCGAGCGTCGCCGAGCGCCTCGCGGACGGGCACCTCGACACGCGGCTGCCGGTCAAGGGCCACGACGAGATGGCGTCGCTCGCGCACACGTTCAACGAGATGGCGCAGGGTCTGCAGGAGCAGATCGGCCGTATGGAGGAGCTGTCCATGCTCCAGCGCCGGTTCGTCTCCGACGTGTCCCACGAGCTGCGCACGCCGCTCACCACGATCCGGATGGCGTCCGAGGTGCTGCACTCCTCGCGCGAGGAGTTCGACCCGGTCTCGCGCCGCTCGACCGAGCTCCTGCAGACGCAGCTCGACCGGTTCGAGGACCTGCTCGCGGACCTGCTCGAGATCAGCCGCTTCGACGCGGGTGCCGCGGCGCTCGACGCCGAGCGACGCGACGTGCGCGACGTCGTCGTCGCGGCCGTGGAGCAGGCGTCCCCGCTCGCCGAGCGCAAGGGCGTGTGGCTCTCGGTCCACCTCGGGGACGAGCCGCTCACCGCCGACGTCGACCCGCGGCGCGTCGAACGGATCGTGCGCAACCTCGTGGTCAACGCGATCGAGCACGCGGAGGAGCGCCCCGTGGAGGTCACCGTCGACGGCGACGGGCACGCGGTCGCGGTCCTGGTGCGCGACCACGGCGTCGGCATGACCCCGGACGAGGTGCAGCACGTCTTCGACCGCTTCTGGCGGGCCGACCCGGCACGCGCCCGCACGAGCGGCGGGACCGGCCTCGGTCTCGCGATCTCCCTCGAGGACGCGCACCTGCACGGCGGCTGGCTCGAGGCGTGGGGGCGCCCGGGCCGCGGCGCGAGCTTCCGGCTCACCCTGCCGCGACGTGCGGGCATCCGGCTCCAGTCCTCGCCGCTGCCCCTCGTCTCGGAGGCGACGGCCGGGCGCGGGCTCGAGGCCGACTGGGGCGCGGGCGCGCCCGTCGTCGAGGACGTCGAGGGCACGGTCGGTCCGGCCGACCTGCCGTCGGTGACGGGCGGCATCCCGGTGGTGCTGCCGCGCGACGACGGACGGGGCCGTAGCGACGACGCGCGGCCGGACGACGGGCGGGGCGCCGACCCCGCCGCGGGCCTGCGGGAGGTGCGATGAGCATGATCGGGACACTGCGTCGTCGGGCGGGCCGTGCGCTCGCCGCGGCGCTCGCGACGGGCCTCGTCGTCGCGCTCGGCGCGTGCGCGTCGATCCCCACGTCCGGCCCCGTCACCGAGGGCGAGGCCGAGGTGGAGGACCCTGCGCAGCCGTTCGTCAGCGCGGCCTCGCCCCGGCACGACGCGTCGCCCGACCAGATCGTCCGGGGTTTCCTCGCGGCACAGGCCCAGGGTGCCCGCAGCTCGTTCGACGTCGCCCTGGAGTTCCTCGCGCCCGAGGCGGCGACCTGGTCGCCGCTCGCCCAGGTCGCCGTCCTCGCCGACGAGCCCGACCTCACCGTGGACGAGGCGACGCTGGACGACGGCGTCACGACCGTGCGCGCCTCCGCCCAGGTGGTCGGCGTCGTGGACGACCACGGGGTGTACACCGAGCAGGTTCCCGGGTCCACGACGACGATCGAGTTCTCCTACGGCCTCGTGCGCGACGCGGACGGCCAGTGGCGCATCGAGACCGTGGACGACGGGCTCACCATCACCGCGATCTTCTTCGACCGCACCTTCAAGCCCGTCAACCTCTACTTCCCCACCCCGGACCGCACCTACCTCGTCCCCGACGCGCGCTGGTTCCCCAGCCGCAACTGGCAGACGCTCGCCGTGCGCGAGACGTTGCGCGGCCCGTCGCCGTGGCTCGCCGGCTCCGTCGTCACCGTCGCCCCGGAAGGCACGGCGCTGAGCATCGACGCCGTGCCGGTCGAGGAGGGCACCGTCTCGGTACCCCTCACCGAGCCCGCGGCCTCCGCGGCCCCCGCCGACCGCGGACTGCTCGTCGCGCAGCTCCGCGCGTCGCTCGGCGAGAACGTCGAGATCAGCGTGGGCGGGACGGCGCTCGCGACGAACGACGTCCCTTCCGTCAGCGTGGCCACGACCCCGGCCGACGCGGTGGCGCTCTCGGGAGACCAGATCGTGAGCCTGGAGGGCCGGTCCACGTCCGCCGTCGAGTCCGCCGGGCCGCTCGTCGACCTCCAGCCGACGGCGCTCGCGTTCCGCGGCCGGTCCTCGGACGCGACGTACGTCGTGCGCGACGGCTCGAGCCGGCTCGTGACCGCGCCCACCGCCGACGCCGCGCCGGTCACGCTGCTCACCGGTGACAACCTCCTCGGACCGTCGGTCGACCGCTTCGGTTTCGTGTGGAGCGGGCCGCAGCTGCAGAACGGGTCGCTCGAGGTGGTCGACCTCGACGCGGACACGGACGGCGGTGCGGTCGTGGCAGGTGCCGCGTCCGAGGTCGCGGCCGCGTGGCTCGAGGGGCGCACGGTCATGTCGGTGCGCGTCGCGCCCGACGGGGCCCGGATCGCGGTCGTCAGCGCGACGGCGAGCGGCACGCAGGTGCACGTCGCGGGCGTCCTGCGCGACGGGGACGGCCGCCCGACGCAGCTCTCGGAGCCGGTGCGGGTCGGGCAGCCGATCGTCTCGGCGACCCAGGTCGTGTGGACCGACCGCGCGCTCCTCGGCGTGCTCGGACGCACCGCGGGCCAGGCGGACCCGGTCGTGCAGCTGGTCCCGGTGGGCGGGCCGACCCGGACGGTCTCGCCGGTCGAGGACGCCGTGTCGATCGCGTCCGGCACGGGGATCGGCACGATGCTCGTGGGCACGAGCGACGGAAGCCTCTACGCTGCCGGCACGTCCACGCTCTGGACCCGCGTCGCGGGCGAGGTGCGTCTGCCCACCTACCCGGGCTGACGCGGGGCGAGGCGCCGCGCCGCTCCTGGGCTTCCCCAGCGGCCGCGCGACCGGGTCCCGTCCACCGCCCAGCCTGGCGCGCCGGCGCGAGCCCGGTCCCCGGGCGACCCTGGCTCCGTGCTGCCCGACGCCGTCCGCGACCCCGTCCGCGACCTGACCCGCCTGGTGCTGCCCGTCGCGTGCCCCGGGTGCGGGGCGCTCGACGTCCCCTGGTGCGCGTCGTGCCTCGCGCCCTTGCGCGCAGCGCTCCGGCGGCGCGAGCGGGCGGCGCCGCGTCTCGACCGTCTCGACGGCGTCCCGCCGCTCCCGGTGTGGGCGCCCGCCGACTACGCCGGTCCCGTGCGCGCCGTCGTCGTCGCGTGGAAGGACCGCGGACGCGCCGACCTCGACGGCCCGCTGGGTCGCGTCGCCCGCGGTGCGGGCGCGACGCTCCGCGACGTGCTCCTCGGCCGCGGACCGACCTCGGGCGGCGCGTCGTCACAGCTTCTCGTGGTCCCGGCTCCGACGGCGCCCTCCGCGCGGCGTGCGCGTGGGCGCGACCCCGTGGCAGGGCTCGCGCGCGCCGTCGCCGCGGGGCTGTCCGCCGGCACCCCCGGTCGGACGTCCTCCGCCCGCCCGGCCGCGCTCCTCGCGCACCGCGGCCGCGCGCGGGACCAGGTCGGCCTGGGGGCCCGCGCCCGTGGCGCCCGGCTCGCCGCGGTCCGCCTCGCGTCCGGACCCGGCGTCCGGCGGGCGCTGCTCGAGCCGCTGCCGTGCCTCCTGGTCGACGACGTCCTCACCACGGGCGCGACGCTCGCCGCGTGCGAGGCGGCGCTCACCGCAGCCGGGATGCCCGTCCTGGGAGCGTTCGTGCTGGCCGCGACCCCTGCGCCGGCAGGGGCCCGCACGACGGGGCTCCCGTGACGCCGCCGTGACCTGCGTCGACGCCTGTTCGCCCGGCTCGGCGACCGGACCGGCGTCGCCTCGCCGACGGGCCCGACGCCGGTCCCGTGGGCCCTGCCCGGCGTGGGTGGTCGGGGCGTGTGAAGGAGGGTCGAAGGTCCCGCGGTTCAGCCCCTGTTGGTGCTGCCGACACCTGTCGGCCGGGGTTAGGCTGAAGGCCAGTCGCCGCGGACGGCGGGACGTGCACAGCACGGACGGCCGCCGCGCGAGCGTACCGAGCGCGCGGCCTCGCGCCGCAAGGAGGTGGTAGCCCACCGCACCCGGCCCGGGTGCCCCCTACCGAATCCGAACGAGGCGCTCGGACGCACCGAGCCGAGCGTCGCACAAGATCCTCGCGGAGGCTCACATGGAGATCGTCGTCGTCGGCAGGCACACGGAAGTGGCAGACCGCTTCCGCCGGCACGTGGAGGACAAGCTCGCCAAGGTCCAGCAGCTCGCGCCCACCGCGCAGCGCGTGGACGTCGAGGTCACCCACGAGAACAACCCGAGGCTCTCGGGGGTCCGCGAGCGCGTGGAGCTCACCGTGCGCGCCAAGGGGCCCGTCGTCCGTGCCGAAGCCGCAGCCGACGACCGGTTCGGCGCCCTCGACCTCGCGATGGACAAGCTGGCCGAGCGCCTGCGCCGTGCCCGTGACCGTCGCAAGGACCACCGGAGCAACTCCGTCGTCCCGCCCGTCGACGTGCGTCCGTACGACGCCGCCACGCACGCCGCACCCCCGCCGCCGGCACCGACAGCACCCAGCGAGCCCGGCGAGGCCGTCGAGACGACGCTGGGTGACTCGCCCGTCGTCATCCGGCAGAAGCTCCACACCGCCGAACCCATGACCGTGGACGACGCGCTGTACGAGATGGAGATGGTCGGCCACGACTTCTTCCTCTTCGTCGACGTCGAGACCTCGCGCCCGTCCGTCGCCTACCGTCGCCGCGGGTGGACGTACGGCGTCGTCGCGCTCGACACGTCGTGCGACTGCGCGCAGGTCCCGGTCGAGAAGACCGCCTGACCCTCACCGACGCGCCCGGGCCCGCAGCGGGTCCGGGCGCGTCGGCGCGTCCGCCCTGCTCGACACCCAGGGCGACCACGCCGCCGTCGGACACGGAACCACGGTTCTACCTCGACCTGTGTGGGTGGTGCCCGGCAGGATCGACAGGGTGAGCGTCTCCTCGAGGTCCGAGTCGATGTCCCTGTCCCAGGCGCGCCGCGTCGCCCTCGCGGCGCAGGGTCTGCACCGCGAGCGCCCGTACGACGGCACCGGCGGCCGCGCGCCGACGATGCGGCAGGTGCAGGGCGTGATCGACCGGCTCGGGCTGGTGCAGATCGACTCGGTGAACGTCCTCGCACGGGCGCACCTCATGCCGCTGTACGCGCGGCTCGGCCCGTACGACACGGCGCTGCTCGATCGTGCGGCGGGGCAGGCGCCGCGTCGGCTCGTGGAGACGTGGGCGCACGTCGCCTCGTACGTCCCGCCGAGCACGTGGCCGCTGCTGGAGTGGCGTCGCCGTGCGTACCGCACGGAGGCGTGGGGCTCCATCAGCGCCGTCGAGATGAGCCACTCGGACGCGGTCGAGGACGTGCGACGCATCGTCACGGAGCGCGGTCCGATCACGGCGAGCGACGTGCACGACGTCCTCGAGGCCGAGGGACGTGCGCACCCGAGGGACCGTTCGCAGTGGGGCTGGAACTGGACCGTCGCGAAGCGGGCGCTCGAGTTCCTCTTCTTCACGGGTGAGATCACGTCGGCGCGCCGCAACGGTGCGTTCGAGCGCTGCTACGACCTCACGGAGCGCGTGCTCCCGCCGGAGGTGGTGGCCGCACCGCCCGTCCCGGACGCCGACGCCGTCCGCGGGCTTCTCGAGATCGGCGCCCGCGCGCACGGGGTGGGGACGCTGCGCTGCTTCCGGGACTACTTCCGGCTCAAGGGGCCCGCGGTGCGCACCGCGTTCGCCGAGCTCGTCGAGGCGGGCACGCTGCGGCCCGTGACCGTCCGGGGATGGGACGAGCCCACGTACCTCCACGCGGATGCGGCGCTGCCGCGTCGGGCGACGGCCACGACGCTGCTCAACCCGTTCGACCCGCTCGTGTTCGAGCGCACCCGCCTCGAGCGCCTGTTCGACGTGCACTACCGCATCGAGATCTACGTCCCGGCGGAGAAGCGCGTGCACGGCTACTACGTGCTGCCGTTCCTCGAGGGGGAGGACCTCACGGCGCGCGTCGACCTCAAGGCGGACCGCAAGGCGGGTGTGCTGCGCGTGCAGTCGGCGCACCGCGAGCGGGCTGCGGGGGAGGAGACGGCGGCCCGGCTCGCCGCGGAGCTGCTCGTGCTCGGCGCCTGGCTGGGCGTCCCGCAGGTCGAGGTCGCCCCGGTCGGGGACCTGGCCCCGGCGCTCGCGGTCGAGGTCGCCGCGGCCGGCTGAGGCGGGTCGAGGGACCCCGGTGCGGGCCGGCGTCGGGCTCGTGCCGCCCGGCATCGCACCGCGGGGTTCGTCGTCGGCGAAACCCGGACGGGGGCGAGGTCGCCCTCGTCTCGCCTACGATGTTGTGTGACGTTGTCGACGTCCGCTGCCGCACGCGCCCGTGCGGGAGAGCGTCGGCTCTGCTCCCGGACCACCTGGCCCGGGCCACGATCGATACGGGAGTCCTGCGTGCCTTCGATCCTCGACAAGGTCCTTCGCATCGGCGAGGGCCGGATCCTCAAGAAGCTGTCCGGCATCGCCGACCAGGTCAACAAGCTGGAGCCCGGCTTCGAGGATCTCACCGACGAGGAGCTGCGGGAGGAGACCGAGCGCTTCAAGGCGCGGCTCGCGGGGGGCGAGACCCTCGACGACCTGCTGCCCGAGGCCTTCGCGACCGTCCGTGAGGCGTCGCGCCGCACGCTCGGCCAGCGGCACTTCGACGTCCAGCTCATGGGCGGTGCCGCGCTGCACCTCGGCAACATCGCCGAGATGAAGACCGGTGAGGGCAAGACGCTCGTCGCGACCACGGCGGCGTACCTCAACGCGCTCGAGGGCGAGGGCGTGCACGTCGTCACGGTCAACGACTACCTCGCCAAGTACCAGAGCGAGCTCATGGGCCGCGTGTACCGGTTCCTCGGGCTCACGACCGGCGTCATCCTCTCCGGCCAGACCCCTGCGCAGCGGCGCCAGGAGTACGCGGCCGACATCACGTACGGCACGAACAACGAGTTCGGCTTCGACTATCTGCGCGACAACATGGCGTGGTCCACCGACGACCTCGTGCAGCGCGGCCACCACTACGCGATCGTCGACGAGGTCGACTCGATCCTCATCGACGAGGCGCGTACGCCGCTCATCATCTCCGGCCCCGCGTCGGGCGACACGAACCGCTGGTTCGGCGAGTTCGCCAAGGTCGTGCGCCGCCTCAACGCCGGCACCGACTACGAGGTCGACGAGAAGAAGCGCACGGTCGGCGTGCTCGAGCCCGGCATCGAGAAGGTCGAGGACTACCTCGGCATCGACAACCTCTACGAGTCGCTCAACACGCCGCTCATCGGGTTCCTCAACAACGCCGTCAAGGCGAAGGAGCTCTTCAAGCGCGACAAGGACTACGTCGTGCTCAACGGCGAGGTCATGATCGTCGACGAGCACACGGGCCGCATCCTGCCCGGGCGTCGCTACAACGAGGGCATGCACCAGGCCATCGAGGCCAAGGAGGGTGTGCAGATCAAGGCGGAGAACCAGACGCTCGCCACGATCACGCTCCAGAACTACTTCCGCCTGTACAAGAAGCTCGCGGGCATGACCGGTACGGCCGACACCGAGGCGGCCGAGTTCCAGAGCACGTACAAGCTCGGCGTGGTGCCCATCCCGACGAACCGTTCGATGCAGCGCATCGACCAGCCGGACCTCGTCTACAAGAACGAGGAGGGCAAGTTCGACGCCGTCGTCGCCGACATCGTCGAGCGGCACGCGCACGGCCAGCCGGTCCTCGTCGGCACGACGAGCGTCGAGAAGTCGGAGCTGCTGTCGGCCAAGCTCAAGAAGCAGGGCGTCCCGCACGAGGTCCTCAACGCCAAGCAGCACGAGCGCGAGGCGGCGATCGTCGCGCAGGCCGGCCGCAAGGGCGCCGTCACCGTGGCGACGAACATGGCCGGTCGCGGTACCGACATCATGCTGGGCGGCAACGCCGAGTTCATGGCGGTGGCCGACCTCGCGGCACGCGGGCTCGACGCGGCGGAGAACCCGGAGGAGTACGAGGCCGCGTGGCCCGACGCCCTGGAGAAGGCCAAGGCGGCCGTCGCGGCGGAGCACGACGAGGTCAAGGAGCTCGGCGGTCTCTACGTCCTCGGCACCGAGCGCCACGAGTCGCGTCGTATCGACAACCAGCTGCGTGGTCGTTCCGGTCGTCAGGGCGACCCGGGCGAGTCGCGGTTCTACCTGTCGATGCAGGACGACCTCATGCGCCTGTTCAACTCGAACCTCGCCGAGTCGATGATGAACCGGGCGGGCTTCCCCGACGACGTCCCGCTCGAGTCGAAGATGGTCACGCGCGGCATCGCGAGCGCGCAGGGTCAGGTGGAGTCGCGCAACTTCGAGATCCGCAAGAACGTCCTCAAGTACGACGACGTCCTGTCGCGTCAGCGCACCGTCATCTACGACGAGCGTCGCCGCGTGCTGGAGGGCGAGGACCTGCGCGAGCAGGTGCAGCACTTCCTCTCCGACGTCGTCACCGCGTACGTCGAGGGAGCGACGTCCGAGGGCAACCCGGAGCACTGGGACCTCGACGCGCTCTGGACCGCGCTCAAGGCCGTCTTCCCGATCTCGATCGAGGTGGACGAGGTCGTCGAGCAGGCGGGCGGTGCGACGCGCCTGACGCAGGACCTGCTGCTCGAGGAGATCCTCTCCGACGCGCGCATCGCGTACCAGAACCGCGAGGAGCAGCTCGGCTCGGCGAACATGCGCCAGCTCGAGCGCCGCGTGACGCTCTCGGTCCTGGACCGCAAGTGGCGCGAGCACCTCTACGAGATGGACTACCTCAAGGAGGGCATCGGGCTGCGCGCGATGGCGCAGCGCGACCCGCTCGTCGAGTACCAGCGCGAGGGGTTCCAGCTCTTCCAGGCGATGACGGAGGCGATCAAGGAGGAGACGGTCGCCTACCTCTTCAACCTCGAGGTGAAGGTGGCCGAGCCGGGTGCTGCGGCGCCGGGCCAGGCGCCGGGGATCTCGGCCGCCGCGGCGGCGCAGGCCGCGCAGTCGGCGGCGGGCCTGGCGCTCGGCGGGACGACGACGGCTCCCGCCGCTCCCGCGCAGCCGTCGGCAGTGCGGGACGCAGCGGTGGCCGACGCCCCGATCGAGGACGCGCCCGTCGAGGACGCTCCGGTCGACGCAGAGCCCGCCCCGGCGCCGGTGGTCGCACCCGCGGCGTTCGGCGGCCCGGGGGGCCGTGCTCGGCCCGGCACCCTCGTCGCGAAGGGTCTCGACGGCCCTGACCGGCAGGTGCCGCTGTCGTACAGCGCGCCGAGCGAGGACGGCACCGGCACTGCCGTGGTGTCCGACGCGAGCCGCCGCTCGCGCCGTGCGCTGCACGGCGAGGCGAGCGCCGTCGAGAGCGACGGCCGGACGTTCCCCGGGACCCCGCGCAACGCGCAGTGCCCGTGCGGGTCCGGCAAGAAGTACAAGGTCTGCCACGGCCAGAACGAGGAGTGACTCCCGGGTCGAGCCGGGACCACCGCTGACCTGACCCACGGGGTGTGCCGCGCGTGCGGCACACCCCGTGGCGTGCTCGGGCCGCGCGGGGAGGGAGCCGGCGTCGGGAAACGACGCCCCGGCGACAACCGTCGACAAGGGCTGCCAAATTGTCCTGAATGCCGCTCCTGGTTAGAGTGCGAGGGTTCTTGAGTCACCCCGTACGACAAAGGAGTTCGCCGCCCGATGAGGATCCTCCTGCTGGTCTCAGCCTTCAACGGTCTCACCCAGCGGGTCTGGTGCTCCCTGAGGGAACAGGGGCACGACGTCGGCGTCGAGCTCGCCCCGACCTTCGAGTCCGGTGCCGCCATGACGCGCGCCGTCGAGGACGCCGACCCCGACCTGATCCTGTGCCCGTTCCTGAAGCACCGTGTGCCGGACACGGTCTACGACCGCTGGCCGACCGTGATCGTGCACCCGGGCCCGGTCGGTGACCGCGGACCGTCGTCGCTGGACCATGCGATCCGCGACGGTCGCGAACGGTGGGGCGTCACGGCCCTGTCGGCCGTGGAGGAGCTCGACGCCGGACCGGTGTGGGCCACGGCGGTGTTCGACATGCCGGACGAGCCGATCTCCAAGAGCGCGCTCTACAACAGCCGCGTCGCGGACGCGGCGATGGCGTGCATCGGCGAGGTGGTCCGCAAGGTGGCCGACGGCGAGCGGCCGGTCCCGGCGGAGGCCTGCCAGCAGGTCGTTCCCGTCGACGGGGAGCTGCCGCTGCTGCGCCGAGCCGACTTCCACGTCGACTGGAACCGGCCCGCCGACGAGCTCGAGCGCCTCGTGGCCGCAGCCGACGGCGCCCCCGGGGCCTCCGCGCAGGTGCACGACAGGTCGGTCTGCGTGTTCGACGCGGTCGCGTCGCCCGAGCACACCGGGGCAGCGCCGGGCACGGTCGTGGGTCGTGACCTCGACGCGGTGGCGATCGCCTGCGGCGTCGGCACGCTGTGGGTCGGCTACGCGGCCGAGCTGAGCGGACGCCGCGGCCCCAAGCTGCCCGCCGCCCAGGTGATCGACGCGAGCCGCGCGCCGTTCCGCCAGGTGCCGGACGCCCTGGCCGAGACGACCTATGTGCGCGACGGCGCCGTCGGCTACCTGACGATGCGCTCCTACAACGGGGCGATGTACACCGAGCAGTGCCGCCGACTCACGAGCGCCGTGGAGAAGGCGCTCACGGAGGACACCCGGGTGCTGGTCGTCCAGGGCACCGAGCACGCGTTCTCCAACGGGATCCACCTCGGCACCATCGACGCGTCCCCGGACCCCGCCGCGGCGGCCTGGGACAACATCTGCGCCATCGACGAGCTGTGCCTCGCCCTGGCGAACGCCGACCAGCTCACCGTGGCCGCCTTCACGGCCAACGCGGGAGCAGGTGGCGTGATGGCAGGTCTCTGTGCCGACGTGACGCTCGCCCGCGACGGTGTCGTGCTGAACCCCTACTACGACATGGGGATCTTCGGGTCGGAGCTGCACACCTGGAGCGTCCCCGCCCGCGTCGGTGAGCGCCGCGCGTCGCGGCTGCTGGACCGCAAGCTCCCGATCTCGGTCGCCGAGGCCGCCCGCATCGGCCTGATCAGCGCCGTCGGGCCGCGCGAGTGGGGCGCGTTCAGCACCTGGCTCTCGGAGGCCGCGGAGAGCTACGCGGAGCCGACGACGCTCGGGCGGATGCTCGCCACGCGCGCCGAGCGCCGTGCGACGGCCCGGCCGCTGTCGTACTACCAGACCATCGAGCTGGCCGAGATGGCTCGCGACTTCTTCGACGACCGCAACGACTTCTCCGCGCAGCGTCGCGCGTTCCTGCGCAAGACGCCGGCCGACGCCACGCCGGAGAAGCTGCGGTTCTCGACGACGCGCGTCTGAGACGCGGCGGCAGGTACCGCACTCCGCGCCCCGGTGTGCCGCGCGCGGTGCTGTCCGGGACCGCCGGGTGGGCGGAGCGTCAGCCGATCTCCAGCGCGACGACCCGCCACGTGCCGCGACGGGCCTCCAGCCGGGCCGCCGCCGCGCGCACGCGGTCTCCGTCCTCGACGACGACCGTCCCCTCGGCGACCCCGTCACCGATCCGGACGAGCCGCGCGCGCCGGATCGTCACCGGACGTGTCGAGGAGTCGGCGCCTGCGTCGGCCACGATCCGCGCCCGACGCGCGAGGGTCTCGTAGATCTCGGGCGACACCCAGCGCGTGAGCTGGTTCACCGTGCGCTCACCCCGGACGACCTCCAGCGCGGCGCGCACGACGGCGCAGCACAGCGCCGTCGGGTCGGGGAGCGGCAGCGGCGTGGTCGGGGGCGTCAGAGGGCGGCCGCGCACGACGTGCTGCGGCGCCCGTGCGCCGCCGTCGCGCACGTCGACCGCCGGGGTGATCCGCTCACCGACGCAGCGCAGGAGGCGCGCGGGCGGCTCGGTGGGCACGCTCGTCGATCGCGTCCGGCCGTCGGTCGCGGTCGGGCGCTCGCCCGCGGACGGTGGTGCGGGCGGGGTGCGGCGGAGGGTGGCCGTGCCCGCACGGTCGGACCCGGAAGCGGTGTCGGCGCAGGCGCGCAGGGGAGCGGTCATCGTCGGGCTCCTTCGTGGGGTCGGGTCGTCAGGCGACGGGTGCGGTGAGCACCTGGCCGGGGAGGATGAGGTCGGGGTCGTCGCCGATGACGTGAGCGTTCGCGGAGAACCAGCGCTCGACGGCGACCGCGACGTCCGCGTCGCTCGCACCCGCCGGGACGTGGCGGGCGGCGATGGACCACAGGGTGTCGCCCCGCAGGACGACGACCTCGCCGGACGGGTCCGCGGGGACCTCGCGCGTGACGGACAGCGCGGCGTCGCGCTGGGCGGCCCCGGCGGAGGCGGGCGCCGGTGGGGTCTGCTGCGCCGGGACGGTGCCGGTCGCGTCGTCCCGCACCGCGCTGGGTGCCTCGCTGGACGTCGCGGTGGACGGTGTGGACGACGTCGCGCCGCCCTGCCCGGCCGAGCTGCCCGCGGGCTCCGCTGCAGCCTCCGAGGAGGGGCCTCCCGGACCGGTCGTGGTCGGGGAGGGAGCCGTCCCAGGACCGGACGCGCCCGCGCCGACGGCTGGGTCCGTGGTCGTGCCCGCGGGTGCCGTGCCCGCGCCGGTGACGTCCGGAGAGGTCGAGACGTCGGCCGTGCCACGGTCGGCGCGTTCTTCGGGCCCGGCGCCCGCCGTCGTGGGGCGCCAGCCGAGGTCCACCGCGACCACGGGCGGTGCGTCCGGTGACGGCGGCTCCGCGGCCTGAGCGGTGCCCGCGCCGAGGACGAGACCCGCGCCCACCGAGAGACCGATCCCCACGCGAGCGGCCCTCCGCACGACCTGCGGGGCGACGCGCACGACGAGGCGCTCCCCGGCGGTCCACGAACGACCTGCCGCACGGGCGAGGACGCAGGCGGTCCCGAGCAGTGCGCTGAGGGCGATCCACGCCGCGGCGACAAGACCCACCGTCACGGCGAGAAGCTCGATCCACGGCTCGACGTGTGCCGCCGGGAGCCGGTCGACGAGGTGGGAGGCTCGAGAAGCGAGGACCGCCACCGCGCTTCCCATGACCGCGACGAGCACGAGCAGGGTGGCCGTTCCTCCCCCTGCGCGAGATGCGGTGCTGCGACGATCCATGTGAGCCCCCTGCTGCCTGCCCTGCAGAGCTGCGAGGGCTGTGTGATGTCGTTTGATGCAGTTTGATGCTGTCGGATCCATCTAAGCCGTGTCGGGCACCGCTGTCCAGGGGCGGTGCTGCCTGTGGACGTTCTCGTGATGTGGACGCCCCTCCGACCCGGCACCGGGACCCCCGCTACGGTGTCCCGGTGCGGTGGGATGCCCTCTTCGACGACCTCGGGGCGCAGCTGGCCGCGGCCGAGGCGGGCGACAGGGCCGCCGCCGTCGCGGACCTCACGCGTGCCGAGCACGCGACCATCACCCTCGTCGAGCGGATGCGGGGCACCACCGGGTCCGTGACGCTCGAGCTGCGCGACGGCTCGTCGGTCACCGGTGAGCTGCGCGACGCCGCGAGCGAGTGGGTGCTCGTCGGGGAACGTCGTCGCCAGCACCTCGTCCCCGCGGGCGCGATCGCCGCCGTCGGCGGCCTGGGTCGCCACGCGCAGCCCGCACGGAGCGGCCGCTCGGAGCGCCTCGGTCTCGGTCACGTCCTGCGAGCGCTCATGCGTGACCGTCGTCCCGTCCAGGTGCGGACGCCCGCGGGCGTGTTCCCGGGCTGGATCGCGCGGGTGGGCAAGGACCACGTGGACCTCGAGGTCTCACCCGGTGCGGCGCACGGCGCACGCGCGGTGCCGTGGTCGGCGCTCCTGTGCGTCAGCGAGACGGACGCGGGGTTCGTCGCGAGGTGACCGCGGTGCAGGGGGAGCGGGCGCGCGAGGGAGCACGCCGGGCGGGGTCAGCCGTCGAAGTCGCCGGCCTCGATGCGCTGCCGTGTCTGCGCGTACATGCGCTGGATGTAGGCCTCGAGCTCGCTGACCTCGACACGCCACTGGCCGCGCCCACCCACCTGGATCGCCGGGAGCTCCCCGGACCGCACGAGGGCGTACGCCTGCGCGGCGGAGATGTTGAGCTCGTCCGTGACGTCGGCGAGGGTGAGGAACCGCTGGGCCATGGCGTCAGTCTGGCATGCGCGGAGCGCGTCGAGCCGGTCGTCCACAGGCCGCCCCACGGGGCGCGTCGACCGGGAATCATGAAGCCGCGGCACGGGCCCCGTGCCGGGTACCAGCGTCGAGGGGGAGATCGATGACGACCACCGTGGAACGTCCCGTGCGGGCGACACCCGCGCCGCAGCCGGCCGCCCGGCTGCGGCGCCCGACCTGGCGGGACCCGCGGCTCCTCGTCGGCGTCGTGGTCGTCGCCCTGTCGGTCGCGCTCGGCTCGTGGGCGGTGACGTCCGCGAGCGCCACCGTCGCCGTCTACGCGGCGGGCGCGGCGCTGACACCGGGCACCGCGGTGACGACGGCGGACCTGCGCCCGGTCGACGTGCGCCTCGGGGCGGAGACGGACCGGTACCTCCTCGTCGAGGACGGCCTGCCGGACGCGGCGGTCGTGCTGCGCACGGTCGCGCCGGGTGAGCTGGTCCCGGCCGCCGCGCTGGGCGCCGCGGACGACCTGGCGGTCCGCGCCGTCGCCGTACCGGTGACGACGGGCCTGTCGGACCGGATCGTGGCGGGTGCCGCCGTCGACCTCTGGTACGTCCCGCCGCAGGACGCCGACGGCGCCGCGGACGACGCGGCCACCGCGCCCGAGCTGCTGGTGGGCGGCGTGACGGTCGCCGAGGTCGCGGAGCCGCAGGGGACGCTGGTGGTGGGCGGTCCGGTCACTGTCCACCTGCTCGTCGCGGTCGACGACCTCCCCGCGGTGCTCGCCGCGGTCGCGGGCGACGGCACCCTCGCGCTCGTCCCGGTCGGGGGCGCCTGATGAGCGACGCGACGGCGGTCGCGACCGTGCTGTGCGCGGTCCGCGGCGTGCGCGAGGCCGAGGTCGTGACGATGCTCGACGCCCCGGGCCTGCAGGTCACGCGGCGGTGCGCGGACGTCGTCGAGCTGCTGGCCGCGGCCGCCGCGGGGGCGGGGCGGGTCGCCGTCGTCTCGTGCGACCTGCCCTCGTTCGACCGCGAGGCCGTCGCGGACCTGCGCGCCCACGGCGTGCGGGTGGTCGCGCTCGCGCCGAGCGGCACCTGGGAGGAGGGCCGGCTGCGCGCGTTCGGTGTCGACGCGGTCGTCGACCTGGCGAGCTCGCCCGACGAGCTGCGCGACGTCGTGCGTTCCGTCGCTCCGGCGCGCAGGCCCGACGAGGCGGGACCCACGGACCCGGGGCGGGGCGTGCCGACCGGCCCGACGGCGCCCGGTGCGGTGCCGCACGACGGCCGGCTGGTCGCCGTGTGGGGGCCGACGGGGGCGCCCGGCCGGACCACCCTCGCGCTGAACCTCGCGGCCGAGCTCGCGGGGCCGGCGCCGGCGGGGCGCCGCGCGCGTCCGTCGCGACGAGACCGGCGCGCGGCGGAGGTCGACGTGCCGGCGACCGCCCCGGCCGGGCCGGAGGCCGAGGTGCTGCTCGTCGACGCGGACACCTACGGCGGGACGGTCGCGCAGCGCCTGGGCCTGCTCGACGAGTCGCCGGGTCTCGCGGCCGCGGTCCGCAGCGCGGGCCAGGGGGCGCTCGACGCCTCGGGTCTGGTCGCGCTCGCGCCGTCCGTGGTCCCGCGGCTCCAGGTGCTCACGGGCGTGGCCCGTGCTGCCCGGTGGCCGGAGCTGCCGGGCGTCTCGCTCGACGCGGTGTGGGACGTGGCACGGACCGTGGCGGACTGGACGGTCGTGGACTGCGGCTTCGGGATCGAGCGTGACGAGCTGCTCACCTACGACACGCGCGCGCCGCAGCGCAACGACGCGACCCTCAGCGCGCTCGCCGCGGCGGACGTCGTGGTCGTCGTCGGCGCCGGCGACCCCGTCGGCCTGCAGCGTCTCGTGCGCGCGCTCGACGACCTGGGCGAGTCGGGGGTCGCGGTCGCCGCGGTCCGGGCGGTGGTCGTGAACAGGGTGCGATCGAGCGTCGTCGGCCCGCGGCCCGAGCGCGCGGTGCGGGACGCGATGGCGCGCTACGCGGGCGTCGAGGACCTGCACGTCGTCCCGGAGGACCGCGCGCTCGACGTCGCGCTGCGCGAGGGCCGCACGCTCGCGGAGGTCGCTCCCGGGAGCGCGGCCCGTCGCGCGATCGCCCGGGTCGCGGCGCAGGTGCGCGAGACGACGCCGGCCCGTGCCCCGCGTGGTGCGGCGCACGGGCACGTGCTCGAGACGGCACACTGAACCCATGCGCATCTACCTTCCGGCGACCCTCGACGAGCTCGACGCCGTGACGCTCACCGCCGAGGCCGCCCTCTGGACCGTCGCCCCGCGCGGGGCGCACGCGGTGACGGCCGCGCTGACGCGCGCGCTGCCGGAGGAGGACGCGGAGGGGCTCGAGTACGCGGCGGCCCTCGAGGCGGCGGACGACTCGCTCACGCTCGTCGCGTCCCGCCCGGACGCGCCGCGACAGCGCCTCGTCGTCACGCTCGAGGTCCCGGACGCCGCGGTGCAGGTGGTCCCGGCGCGCGGGGGCGCGGAGGAGGACGAGCCCGCACCGAGCGCGGTCGAGGTCGTCCGGACCGTGCCGGACGTCGCGATCGTGTGCGTCCACGTCGACGAGCCCGAGGCGGCGCCGGACGTCGAGGGCGTGCTCGCGGCCGCCGACGCGGACGGACCCGACGCGGACGCAGCGCTCGACGACGCGATCGAGCGCGTCACCGAGCGCGACCTGCTCTGGTACGACTGGTCGGAGATCCAGGACGTGCCACGCGCCTGACCCGCCACGTCCGCGTGCCCCACCGCGTCGGGGTACGGGCGGCTGCACGGGGCGGACCGCGCGGTCGGGCGGCGAGAGCTGCCCGCGGGCTCAGCCCAGGCGGTCGAGCACCTCGTCGTGCAGCTTGCCGTTGGTCGCGACGGCGTTGCCGCCCCAGGGGCCGTGGACGCCGTCGAGCGAGGTGAACCGCCCGCCGGCCTCGGTGACGATCGGGACGAGCGCGGCCATGTCGTAGAGCTCGAGCTCGGGCTCGGCCGCCGCGTCGACGGCGCCCTCCGCGACGAGCATGTACGACCAGAAGTCGCCGTACCCGCGCGTGCGCCACGCGCCCCGCATGAGGCCGAGGAACGGCTCGAGCTTGCCGCGCTCCTCCCACCCGGTCAGCGAGGAGTATGCGAGCGACGCGTCCGCCCAGCGGGAGACGCCCGAGACCTGGAGCCGCGACGCGGCGGCGAGAGACTTGCCCGTCCACGCGCCGGTGCCCGTCGCGGCCCACCACCGGCGGCCCAGCGCCGGCGCCGACACGAGACCGACGACCACGTCGTCGCCGTCGGCCAGGGCGATGAGCGTCGCCCAGACGGGCACGCCGCGCACGAAGTTCTTCGTCCCGTCGATCGGGTCGACGATCCAGCGTCGGGTGCCGCGGCCCGTCTCGCCGAACTCCTCGCCGACGATGGCGTCGCGTCCGCGTGCCCGGCCGAGCTGGCCGCGGATGATCTCCTCGGCGGTGCGGTCGGCGTCGCTCACGGGGGTCGAGTCGGGCTTGGACTCGACGTGCAGGTCGAGCGCCTTGAACCGGGACATCGTGTGCGCGTCGACCTGGTCGGCGATCACGTGGGCGAGGCGCAGGTCGTCGTCGTAGCCACGCGTCGAAGGGGGCGTCATGGCTCACACCGTATCGGTGCCGGTCACGACCGGTGGTAGCGCCGCGCCTACCGGCGTGCATCGCGCGGACCGTCGACGTGCGCGCCGGGCCCGCGCGCGGGCGGCGGAGCGCGGCGGTGCGGCGGACCTTGCCGGGCGGGTCAGGCCGCGCCGGTGCGCGAGGTGAGAACGCGGCGGAAGGACTCCAGGCGGGCGGCGCGCGCTGCGCGGGTCACGTCGTCGGGCGACGCCTCGACCCAGTCGTCGAGCGCGCAGTCCGGTGCGTCGTCGAGGTGGGTGCACCCGCGGGGGCAGTCGGCCGCGACGGCGTCGAGGTCCTCGAACGCCTTGAGCAGGTGGTCGACCTGGACGTGCGCGAGGCCGAACGAGCGCACGCCGGGCGTGTCGATGACCCAGCCCCCGCCAGGCAGACGCAGCGCGACGGCCGACGTCGACGTGTGCCGGCCACGGCCCGTGACGTCGTTGACGACGCCCGTCGCGCGCCGGGCGTCGGGCACGAGCGCGTTGACGAGCGTCGACTTGCCGACGCCCGAGTGGCCGACGAACACCGAGGTGCGCCCGGCGAGCGCGTCCCGCACCGCGTCGAGCGGCTCGATCGCCCAGCCGTCGTCCGCCAGCCCGTCCGGCGCGCGCCGGGTCACGACGACCGAGACCCCGAGCGGCTCGTACAGCGCGCGCAGCGGCGCGGGGTCGGCGAGGTCAGCCTTGGTGAGGCACAGCAGGACGTCCATGCCGGCGTCGTACGCGGCGACGACGCACCGGTCGATCATGCGGGTGCGTGGCTCGGGGTCGGCGAGCGCCGTGACGATCACGAGCTGGTCCGCGTTCGCGACGACGACGCGCTCGTAGGGGTCGGTGTCGTCGGCGGTGCGGCGCAGGACCGACGAGCGCTCCTGGATCCGCACGATGCGCGCGAGCGTGCCGCCGTCGCCGCTCACGTCCCCGACGAGGTCGACGCGGTCCCCGCAGACCACGCGCGTGCGGCCGATGTCGCGCGCCTTCATGGCGACGACGGTGCGTTCCTCGCCGCCTGCCGCGTGCTCGTCCCCGGCGGCCTCGTCGACGGCGCCGCCGACCAGCAGGGTGTACCGGCCCCGGTCCACGCCGGTGACGAACCCGGTCACCGCGTCCGCGTGCTCCGGCCGCTGCTTGGTGCGCGGCCTGCTGCCGCGCTTGCCGGGGCGCGCGCGGAAGTCGGACTCGTCGGGGACGCGTCGGGCCATCAGCGGGTCGCCGCCCCGGCGCCGGCACCGGCGTCGGCCCCGGTCGCGCCGTCGAGCATGCGCTCCCACATGCCCGCGAAGCCGGGCAGCGTCTTGGCGGTCGTCTCGACGTTCTGGACCTCGACCCCGGGCACGCGCAGGCCGATCACGGCCGCCGACGTCGCCATGCGGTGGTCGTGGTAGGTCCGGAACAGCCCGCCGTGCAGCGGGCGCGGCGTGATGACGAGGCCGTCGCGCGTCTCCTCGGCCTGGCCGCCGAGCCGGGTGATCTCGGTCGCGAGCGCGGCGAGCCGGTCGGTCTCGTGCCCCCGCAGGTGCGCGATGCCGCGCAGCCGGGTGGGGGAGTCGGCGAGCGTGGCGAGCGCCGCGAACGTCGGCGCGAGCTCTCCCGCGGCGTGCAGGTCGACGTCGACGCCGCGGATCTCTCCCGTGCCCGTCACGGACAGCACGCCGTCCTCGAGCCGCGTGGTCGCGCCGAGGGACCCGAACAGCTCCGGCACGAGGGCGCCGGGCTGGGTCGTCGTGGACGGCCAGCCGGTGACCCGCACGGTCCCGCCCGCGACGAGCGCCGCGGCGAGGAACGGCGCGGCGTTCGAGAGGTCGGGCTCGACCTGGACGTCGCGTGCCGCGACCGGTCCCGGCTCGACGCGCCAGATCGCCGGACGCGAGTCGTCGACGACGACCCCGACCTCGCGCAGGACCTCCACCGTCATCTCGATGTGCGGCATGCTCGGCAGCGTGTGGCCGACGTGGCGGACCGTGAGGCCCTGGTCGTAGCGTGCGGCGGCGAGCAGGAGACCGGAGACGAACTGGCTCGACGCCGAGGCGTCGACGTCGACGGACCCGCCGCGCACGCGCCCTCGCCCGCGGATCGTGAAGGGCAGGGTCGTGGGGAGCCGTCCGCCGTCCGCCTCGATCGGCACGTCGAGGGCGTGCAGCGCCGCGAGCACCGGGCCCATGGGACGTACGCGCGCGCCTGCGTCGCCGTCGAACCGCACGGGACCGTCGGCCAGGGCGGCGACCGGCGGCAGGAACCGCATGACCGTCCCGGCGAGACCGCAGTCGACGTCGACCGGCCCGCGCAGGGGACCGGGGGTCACGTGCAGCTCGCTCGGGGAGGAACCCTCCACCACGTCGACGCCGAGCGCGCGCAGCCCTCCGATCATGAGGTCCGCGTCGCGGCTGCGCAGCGCCCCGCGGAGCGTGCCGGGGCCGTCGGCGAGCGCGGCGAGGACCAGCAGCCGGTTCGTCAGGGACTTCGAGCCGGGGACCTCGACCGTCGCGTCCAGCGGTCCGCCGGCCGTGGGCGCGGCCCATCCCTCGTCGGTCGGGACGGGGACGGGTGCGGGGGAGGGCGTCGTCATGGCGTCCAGGCTAGTGGAGCGGGGCGGCGGGACGGCGGACGGTACCGTCGGGCGGACGCCGCACCGGGCCGAGCCGCGGCCCCGTCCCGGGCACCGGTGAGAAACCCGCGGGGTGCGCGGGCCCGGCCGTGCGCACGGCGTGCCGGACGACGTCAGGCGACCTTGGCGCGGACTGCGGCACCGGCGTCGTGCACGGCGCTCGACGCGCCTGTCGCGACGCGCCCGGTGGCCGTGCGTGCCGCCCTCGCGGCGCGGCGCGCCGAGCGTCCCGCCTCCTTCGCCACGTTCTTCGCCGAGCCGGAGGCGCCCTTCGCGCTCGTGACGACGGACTCCTGCTTGGCCTGCTTCGCGAGCGCGAGGTCGTGGCGGGCCCGATCCAGGCGCCACTGCACACCCGGTCGGCCCTCGTAGTCCGCGCCGGCGATGAGCGCGGCGCCGATCGCGCCGACGTTCGCCACGAACTTCCGGGTGCGCTCGGTGCGCGTCGCGTCGCCGGAGGTGAACGGCTGGTTGACGACCGCCAGCGGGACCGTGAGCGCCGCGAGGGTGAGTGCCGCCGTCCGGGGCGCCTTGCCGACGGCGAGGCACAGGCCGGCGACCGCCGTCGCGGCGCCGTGCGCACGGACCAGGGTGGCGACCTGGCGGTCGCTCAGGGGAACGTCCATCCCGGCGCGCTTCTCGACGAGCTCGACGCCGTTGCGCGCCGCCCGGACGTGCTCGGCGGGCTTGAGGGCGGCCTGGACGCCGTCGTAGACGAACCAGGAGGCCAGCATGGGCCTCGCGAGGTGACGCAGCAGCATCGGATCTCCTTCGTGAGCCGGACGGTCCCAGCCTGCCCTCCGCGCGGGTCCCGCGCCACCCGCGGCCGGGCACCGCGGCGCGTGACGTGGCGCGGCCGGCACGTCGCGGCGACCCGCCCGTCGGTGGGGTGCGCGCGTCGTGGTGTCAGAGCACCCCGCCGGCGGCCTCGGGGGCGTCGGCGGACTCGCCGGAGTCGCCGATGGTCTCGCGCGCGACGAAGTTCTCGAGGTCGAAGAGGTTGTCACCGGCACGCTGGGCGACGGTGAGGAGCGTGGTCGCGGACGCGACCTCCTCCACCTGCTCCTTGAGGAACCACAGGAGGAACTGCTCGCCGAGCGCGTCGCCCTCCTCGCGCGCGGCGCGGAAGATCGCCTCGATCTGGCCGGTGACCTGCTTCTCCTGGTCGAGCGCGAGCTGCAGCGGCTCCACGACGTCGGAGAAGTCGTTGCGGACCGCGCCCGTCCCGGGGATCGTGACGGGGAGGTCCCGGTCGAGGTGGTACCGGACGATCATCATCGCGTGGTTGCGCTCCTCGACCGACTGCCGGTAGAAGTGCGCGGCGAGCTGGGGCAGGTCGTGCGCGTCGAACCAGACGGCGATCGCGATGTACTGCTGGTGCGCGTCGAGCTCGTGCCCGATCTGCTCGCGCAGGAGGGTGAGGAAGCGGGACGACCCGGTGTCGGTGGTGGCCATGGGCGCCACGCTAGCGAGATCGTGGGAATGCGCACGCGGTCGTCCGGGTTGCACCACTCGTGACTCTCCTGCTCGACACCACAGGACCTGCCGCGGCGGCACCGTCGCCGACGGCGGCGACCCCGGCTGCGGACGTCGCGTTCGCCGCCGCGTGGACGGCACCGGAGCCCGCTGCGGTCGCCTCACCGAACACCCGGACGGACGGAGGACTAGGCTCGTTGTCGATGACTGAGCACATCTCCGGCAGCGACGTCTCCGGCAGCCCCACGACGGCGTCGACCACGACGCCGGCCCCCGCCGCGCCCCTGCCCGCGGCCGGCGCGGCGACCGACCAGGACACCACCGAGACGAACCGTGCCCCGGAGACGGAGAGCGACGCCGCGCGCGCCGCCCGCTTCGAGCAGGACGCGCTGCAGTACCTGGACCAGCTGTACTCCGCGGCGCTGCGCATGACGCGCAACCCGTCGGACGCCGAGGACCTGGTGCAGGAGACGTTCGCCAAGGCGTTCGCGGCGTTCCACCAGTACCGCCCGGGGACGAACCTCAAGGCGTGGCTCTACCGGATCCTCACGAACACGTTCATCAACACGTACCGCAAGAAGCAGCGCGAGCCGCAGCAGGCCCAGACGGACGACGTCGAGGACTGGCAGATCGCGCGCGCGGCGTCGCACACGTCGCAGGGCCTGCGCTCCGCCGAGGCCGAGGCGCTGGACCGCCTGCCGGACTCGGACGTGAAGCGCGCGCTGCAGGAGCTGCCCGACGACCGACGCATGGTCGTGTACTACGCCGACGTCGAGGGCTTCCCGTACAAGGAGATCGCGGAGATCATGGGGACACCGATCGGAACGGTCATGTCCCGCCTGCACCGAGGCAGGCGCCAGCTGCGCGAGCTGCTGGCCGACTACGCCGCGAAGCGAGGACTGGTAGGGGCCAAGGCCCCTGGAGGTGAGTCGTGAGCACGCCAGAGACCCGGGACCCGGGCACCCCTGCGGCGGAGGAGCCGGTCACACCGATCCCGCACTCGACCGCGGGCGAGTCGGAGTGCGAGCACGCGCTCACGCACCTGTACGAGTACCTCGACTCGGAGATGACCGCGGACGACGAGCTGCGCATGCGCGCGCACGTCGCCCACTGCTCCCCGTGCCTCGCGGAGCTGAGCATCGAGGAGCTCGTCAAGCAGCTCGTGCGCCGCTCGTGCCACGAGAAGGCGCCCGCCGGCCTGCGCGAGCGCATCCACACGCAGCTCACCGTCATGGTCTCGACGACCACGGCCACGGTGGTCCGGGCGCGCTGAGGCGCCCCGCCCGGGGCGCCGGGCGGCATCCCGGACATGCGAGAGGGCCCGGACCGACGTCGTCGGTCCGGGCCCTCTGCCGTGCCCTGACGGGCGACGTCTCAGGCGTTGGGGCGCTTGCCGTGGTTCGCGCCGTTGCCCTTGCGGCTGCGACGCTTGCGTCCGCGCTTGCTCATGATGTTCTCCTGGTGGTTCTCGGGGAGTGCTGCCGCTCCCGGCGGGGTTCTCGGCGGGAACGGTCGCTCTCGGCGTGTCCGGTCCGCCTCCCATGGTCCCACACCCGGCCCCTTGCCAGGCTCGAGGACGCGATATATCGTGTCTGGCAGATCGAGATATATCGCGAGTCCGACCGGGGACCGCGCGTCGACGAGGGGCGGAGCACGGCATGACGCAGGAGAGCTGGACCGTCACGGGTCCGCAGATCATCGACCTCGAGCGTGTGACGACGCTCGACGCGAAGGTCATCGGGGGCCGGATCGACGTCGTCGCCCACCACGACCCGGCGCGCACGGACGCGCGGCTCGAGGTCCACTCGGTGACCGGGCGCCCGCTCGAGGTCCGGGTCGAGGGGTCGACGCTCCACGTCGGCTACGGGTCGTTCGGCGCGGGGTGGAAGGGGTTCCTCGAGCGCTTCCACTCCTACACCGGCAAGGACGCCGCCGACGTGCACGTCGCGGTCCCGGTGACGGCGCGCGTCAAGGTCGCGACGGTGCAGGGTGAGGCCCTCGTCGCGGGGGTGCGTGAGGACGTGCGGCTGGGGACGGTCACGGGCTCCGTCATGACGAGCCGGACCGAGGGCGAGCTGAGGGTCGACACCGTGTCGGGCGACGTGTCCGCCAGCGAGCACGACGGACCGGTCCGCATGGACTCGGTGTCCGGCAGCCTCACCGCGACGGGCGCGCTGCGCTCGCTGCACCTCGACTCCGTCTCCGGGGCCGTCACCGTCGACACGCGCACGACCCCCGGCGAGGTCGTCGTGAACGCGATCTCCGCGGACGTGCTCGTCCGCCTGCCCGACCCCGACGCGATGGACTACGCGATCCGCTGCGTGAGCGGCCGGCTCCTCGTGGACGGCGCCGAGCAGCACCGGACCACGGGCTCGTTCGCCCGCGCCCCGCGCGGCGGCCGGGGTGCGCCCGTGCGCGTGTCCGCCGTCTCCGGGGACGTCACGGTCCTGCGGGGCACGCCCGAGGACGGGTACGGGACCGAGGACGCCCCGGTCGCGGCGGAGGACGACGCCGTCGGCTCGCCCGTGTGGGGCAGCCCCGGCGCCCGGGACGCGGCGCCCGCGAGCGGGCCCGAGGACCTCTGATGGCGACCGTCTTCGCCCACGGGCAGCTGCGGCTCTACCTGCTGGCGCTGCTCGACTCCGGGCCCAAGCACGGCTACGAGCTCATCACCGAGCTCTCCGAGCGGTTCGGCGGGACGTACCGGCCCAGCGCCGGGACGATCTACCCCCGCCTCGCCCGGCTGGAGGACGAAGGGCTCGTCCACCGCAGCGCAGACGGTCGCAAGGCGACCTACGAGCTGACGCCCGCGGGGCGCGCCGAGATCGAGGCCCGTCGAGCCGACGTCGCGGAGCTCGAGCACGGCATCGCGGAGACCGTGCGCCAGCGCGCGCAGGCGCTGCGCGCGGACGTGCAGGGCTCGCTCCGGGGCCTGCGCGCCGAGCTCGCCGCCGCCGCGCAGACGGCGCGTGCCCGGCCCCGGGACGGCGGGCCCGACCCCCGGCGGCGCGAGTCCTACGCGTGGCGCATGGAGGCCGAGGCGCTCCTGCAGCGTTTCGGGGAGGACCTGCGCGCCGACCTGCGTCGCGCGGACGCCGCGAGCGTCGTCTCCGAGCTCACGGTGGACACCCTGCGCACCGTGCTCGACAGCGCGCGCAGAGCCGTGCGCTCGACCCTGCCCTGACCGACCAGCCCGACCTACCAGCACCTACCGGGCGCCCGCCGGGCACCCGCACCCGAGAGCGAACGAGGAGATCTGCATGAGCACCGAGTCCTGGGTCATCACCGCCCCGCAGACCGTCGACGTCGCGGACGTGCGTCGCGTCGTCGTCCAGCTGACCGACGGGTCCGTCGACGTCGTCGCCGACCCCGGCCGCGAGGCCGGGGCCTACCTCGAGGTCACCGAGGTGTCCGAGCGCCCGCTCCAGGTGAGCGTGCACGACGGCGCGCTGCGCGTCGGCTACGACTTCGCCGGCATCGAGGGGCTCGTCGACCGGGCCAAGGGTCTGCGCGACAAGGACCGCGCCGTCGTCCGGCTCGTCGTGCCCTCCGACGTGCCCGTCAAGGTGACGACCGCGCGCGCCGCGGCCACCGTGACCGGCACCCGCAAGGACCTGTCCGTGACCACCGCGACGGGGGCCGTGCGCGTCCAGGGCTCGACCGGCACGGCGTCCGTCAGGACGGCCACCGGCGCCGTCGACGTCGCCGAGCACGTCGGCGACGTGCACGTGACCACCGCGTCCGGCGCGGTCAGCCTCGCCGGGTCGCTCGGGCGCGTGTCCGTGAACACCGTGACGAGCGGGGTCGAGGTGGTGGCGCGCGAGAGCACGCCGCTCGTCGACGCGCGGACCGTCTCGGGCGACGTCGCCGTGCGGCTCGGCGCCGGGTCGGCGGTCAACCTCAAGGCGCGCAGCGTCACGGGCAAGGCCGTGCTCGACGGCGTCCAGCTCGACAGCAGCGCGCAGCGCACCACGTCCGTCGACCACGTCGACCAGCCCGGCACGGGCGGCGCGTACGTGTCGGCGAACACGGTCTCGGGCGACCTCACGGTCTCGCGCGGCTGACCGTCCCCGCCGCGCGAGCGGCGACGAGCGGACGGCCCGCCGGGCGGGGAGCGATCCCCGGCCGGCGGGCCGTCGTCGTGCGTGCGAGGGCGGCGTGCGGCGGGCCGCCCGCGGGCCTCAGGGCGTGTCGTCGGGCAGGCCGAGCCACGCGTGCCACCCGGTGTGCAGGACGAGCCAGGCCATGAGCCCGTAGCCCGCCTGCCCGGGGTAGCCGTTCCCGCTCTGCGCCAGGTCCGCGAGCCACTGCTCGTGCGTGACGAGCGGGCTGAAGGTGTCGACGTACGGCACGCGGCGGCGGTTGGCGACGTCCGAGAACGCGTTCGACAGCTCCGCGAGCCGCTCGGCGTCGTGCGCGTGCCCGGGCGGCGGCCCGACGACGAACGTCGGCAGCCGGTGCGACTCCGCCACGTCCAGGACGTTCGCGAGGTTGAGGCGCGAACGCGCGACCGACAGGCCCGCGTCGAGGTCGTGCCGACCGAGCCCGATGACGAGCCGGTTGTCCACGTCGGGCTCCGGCGAGAAGCGCCGGGCGGTCTCCGTCTCCCACCGCTGGCTGAGGGCCGTCGTCGTCTCGCCGGGGATGGCGAGCGGGAACACGAACGCCGGCTGGGGGAAGCGCGTGCGCGCCACGACGCGCCCCGCCCACCCCAGGGCCTTGGCGTCACCGACGCCGGCGCTCAGCTCGTCGCCGACGACGCAGATCCGTACCTCACGACTCACGGCGTCTTCCACGAGCGCCATTGTCCCCGACGCGGGCCGCAGGGGTCGATCCGGCCCGGTGGGGACGGCGTGTCGGGGCCGCGCCGTCCCCACCGGTGGCCCGGCGGGCGGTCAGAGCAGCGTCGCACCCCACGTGACCTCGTGCGACGCGCCGGGCGCGAGACGCACCAGGCGCTCGCCCGTGCGGAACGCGTCCGCGATGCAGCTCATGGGCTCGGCGGCGACCCCCGAGCGGCGGAAGGCGACGTCCCCGACGTGGTCGCCCGTGCACACCTGCCAGGTGTCCATCGAGCCGTCCATCCAGACGGCGGCGGTACGGCCGTCGGGCGCGGTGAGCCGTATCCAGGACAAGCCGTCCGCGTCCCGCAGCACGTCGACGTACGCGTCGTCGAGGTCGACGCCCGCGAGGAGCTGCGGCTCGCGCAGGTCGTAGCTCCCGGCCACGGGCTCGGTGCCGGTGGGCAGCAGGCGGTCGTCGGTCGTGACCCGGGTCGCGGCGTCCAGCCGCAGCGTGCACTCGTCCAGGTCCGCGCCGTCGGCCGAGAGCCACGGGTGGAAGCCGACGCCGTACGGTGCCGTCGCCGTGCCGACGTTCGTCGTGCGCACGTGCACGCGCAGGCCCGCGTCGTCCAGGGAGTACGTCACCCGGGCGACGAGGTCGAACGGGTAGCCGGGGGACGGCGGCAGGTGCAGCTCGAGCGTCGCGCGCGCCTCCTCCTGCTCGACGACCACCCAGCGCTGCCAGCACGCGAGACCGTGCAGGGCGGTGCCGCGCGCGGGCTCCGAGACGGGCACCTGGTACGTGGTCCCGTCGACGGTGTACGCGCCGTCGCGCAGGCGGTTGGGCCAGGGCAGCAGGACGGACCCGTTGAACGCGGGGGAGACCTGGTCCTCGGCGAACGCCGTGAAGACGGACCGACCGCCGACCGTGTACTCACGCACGGCCGCTCCGACCTCGGTGATCGTGGCTGCGTGCTCGCCGTGGGCGAGGCGGACCTGGGTCCCGGAGGGAGCATGGGTGTTCACGCTCACATACGGTACCGGCCCTCCGAGGGTGCGCGATCCGCCACGGGACGTCAGACTCGGTGCCCGGGTGTGCTCTCCTGCGCAGCCGAGGTAGCACGAGGAGGAACGATGGAACGACAGGTGCTCGGACGCACGGGACGGCTCGTCTCGGTCGTCGGACTGGGAACCTGGCAGCTCGGCGCCGACTGGGGCGACGTGAGCGAGGCGGACGCGCGCGCCGTGCTCGACGCGTCCGCGGAGGCCGGCGTGACGTTCTTCGACACCGCGGACGTCTACGGCGACGGTCGCAGCGAGCAGGTCATCGGCTCCTACCTCGCGGACAACCCCGGCCACGCGATCACGGTCGCGACGAAGATGGGCCGTCGTGAGCCGCAGGACCCGGACAACTACACCCTCGCGAAGTTCCGCGAGTGGACCGACCGCTCGCGCCACAACCTGCGCACCGACCGGCTCGACCTCGTCCAGCTCCACTGCCCGCCCACGGCCGTCTACTCGCGCGACGAGGTCTACGACGCCCTCGACACGCTCGTCGCCGAGGGCGCGGTCGCGAGCTACGGCGTGAGCGTCGAGACCGTGGACGAGGCCCTCACGGCCATCGCCCGCCCCGGCGTCGCGACGGTGCAGATCATCCTCAACGCGTTCCGGCTCAAGCCGCTCGACGCGGTCCTGCCCGCGGCCTCCGCCGCCGGGGTCGGCATCATCGCGCGCGTCCCGCTCGCCTCGGGTCTGCTGTCCGGGAAGTACACGAAGGACACGACCTTCGCCGCCGACGACCACCGCACCTACAACCGCGACGGCAGCGCGTTCGACGTCGGGGAGACCTTCTCCGGGGTCGGCTTCGAGACCGGCGTCCAGGCCGCGGCCGAGTTCTCCACCCTCGTGCACGACGTCGTCGGGCAGGACCTGACGCCCGCGCAGGTCGCGATCGCCTGGGTCTGGCAGCAGCCCGGCGTCTCCACGGTGATCCCCGGCGCGCGCAGCGTCGACCAGGCGCGCGCGAACGCCGCGGCGGGCAGCGCGGAGGTCCTCGGGCCGCTGTTCACGTCCGGCGTCCGGGAGATCTACGACGAGCACCTGCGGGCCGCGGTCCACGACCGCTGGTAGCCCACGGCGGTCTCCGCGCCGGTGCGGACGTAGGACGACGAAGGGGCCCCTCCGCGAGGAGGGGCCCCTTCGTGCGTGGCCGGCCGGGGCGTGCCCGGGCCGGGCTCGTCAGCGGGCGAACGCCTGCTCGAGCAGCACGGCCTGCTGCGCCTGGTGCTTCTTCGCCGTGCCCGCGGCGGTGGACGCCGACGCCGGGCGGGAGACGACGCTCACGCGCGGCAGGTCCTCGGGCAGGTTGATGTGGATGAACGACCAGGCGCCCTGGTTCTCCGGCTCGTCCTGGACCCAGACGACCTCGGCGCCGGGGTACTTCGCGAGCTCCGCGCGGATGCCGTCGACGTCGAGCGGGTAGAGCTGCTCGAGCCGGACGAGCGCGACGCCCTCGTCGGCGCGCTTGGTGCGCTCGGCGAGGAGGTCGTAGTAGACGCGGCCCGTGCTCAGGAGCACGCGCTCGACCTTGGCCGGGTCGACCGTGGGGTCCCCGATCACGGGCCGGAAGGTACCGGTCGTGAAGTCCTCCACGTTCGAGGCGGCCGCCTTGAGACGCAGCAGCTGCTTCGGCGTGAAGACGACGAGCGGACGACGGGGGCGGTCGTACGCCTGGCGGCGCAGGAGGTGGAAGTACGACGCGGGCGTCGACGGCTGGGCGATCGTCATGTTGTTCTCGGCGGCGAGCTGCAGGAAGCGCTCGATGCGCGCGGACGAGTGGTCCGGGCCCTGGCCCTCGTAGCCGTGGGGGAGGAGCATGACGACGGACGAGTACTGGCCCCACTTCTGCTCGGCGGACGAGATGAACTCGTCGATCACCGTCTGGGCGCCGTTGACGAAGTCGCCGAACTGCGCCTCCCACAGGACGAGCGCGTCCGGGCGCTCGACGGAGTAGCCGTACTCGAATCCGAGCGCGGCGTACTCGGACAGGGACGAGTCGTAGACCCAGAACTTCGCCTGGTCGGCCGACAGGTAGAGCAGCGGCGTCCACTCCGCGCCCGTCTCGCGGTCGTGCAGGACGGCGTGGCGCTGCACGAACGTGCCGCGTCGCGAGTCCTGGCCCGCGAGGCGCACGGGCGTGCCCTCGACGAGGAGCGACCCGAACGCGGCGAGCTCGCCGAAGCCCCAGTCGATGCCGCCCTCGACGGACATCTGCCGGCGCTTCTCGAGGAGCTGCGCGAGCTTCGGGTGGACGGTGAAGCCCTCGGGCGGGTCGACGTGCACCTGCCCGACGCGCTCCAGGACCGACCGGTCGATCGCCGTCTTCCAGCCGACCATCGTGCCGGCGTCCTCGAGCTGGGACTCCGGGCGCTCGAGGCCGGCGACCGGCTCGCGGTCCGCCGCGGGCGTGAAGCCGCCCTCCTTGGTCTCGGTGAAGACGCGCTCGAGCTGGGCCTGGTAGTCCTGCAGGACGTGCTCGGCCTCCTCGATCGTGATGTCACCGCGCGCGACCAGGTTCTCGGTGTAGAGCTTGCGCACCGAGCGCTTCGCCTCGATGAGGTTGTACATGAGCGGCTGCGTCATCGAGGGGTCGTCGCCCTCGTTGTGACCGCGGCGGCGGTAGCAGATGAGGTCGATGATGACGTCGCGGTCGAACTGCTCGCGGAACGCGAAGGCGAGCTCGGCGACGCGCACGCACGCCTCGGGGTCGTCGCCGTTCACGTGGAAGATCGGGACCTGGTAGCCCTTGGCGACGTCGGTCGCGTACGTCGTCGAGCGCGACGACGACGGTCCCGTGGTGAAGCCGACCTGGTTGTTGATGATGACGTGCACGGTGCCGCCGGTGCGGTACCCGCGCAGCTGCGCGAGGTTGAGCACCTCGGGCACCACGCCCTGGCCTGCGAAGGCCGCGTCGCCGTGGATGAGGATCGGCAGCACGGAGAAGCCGTCGCCGCCCAGGTCGATGCGGTCCTGCTTGGCGCGCACGATGCCCTCGAGCACCGGGTCGACCGCCTCGAGGTGCGACGGGTTGGCCGCGAGGTACACCTTCGTCGTCGCCCCGGTCTCGGCGGTGAAGACGCCCTCGGTGCCGAGGTGGTACTTCACGTCGCCCGAGCCCTGGACGCTCTTGGGGTCGAGGTTGCCCTCGAACTCGGCGAAGATCTGCGCGTAGCTCTTGCCCGCGATGTTGGCGAGCACGTTGAGCCGGCCGCGGTGCGCCATGCCGATGCCGACCTCGTCGAGGCCGTTCTCGGCAGCGTTCGACAGGATCGCGTCGAGCAGCGGGATGAGGGCCTCGCCGCCCTCGAGCGAGAAGCGCTTCTGCCCGACGAACTTCGTCTGCAGGAAGGTCTCGAACGCCTCGGCCGAGTTGAGGCGACGCAGGATGCGCAGCTGGTCCTCGCGCGGCGTGCGCGCGTACCCGGACTCGAGCCGCTCCTGCAGCCACTTGCGCTGGGTGCGGTCCGCCAGGTGCATGTACTCCACGCCGACCGTGCGGCAGTAGGAGTCGCGCAGCAGGCCGAGGATGTCGCGCAGCGAGGACTTCGTCCTGCCCCCGAAGCCGCCCGTGGGGAACGTGCGGTCGAGGTCCCACAGCGTCATGCCGTGGTTCTGGATGTCCAGGTCGCCGTGCTTGCGCTGGCGGTACGCGAGCGGGTCGGTGTCCGCCATGAGGTGCCCGCGCGAGCGGTAGGAGTGGATGAGCTCGGCGATCTTGGCGGGCTTGGCCGCCTCGATCTCGGCGTCCGTGGTGTTGTCGCGGACCCAGCGCACCGGCTCGTAGGGGATGCGCAGCGCGGCGAACACGCGGTCGTAGAAGCCGTCCTCGCCGAGGAGCTTCTGCGACAGGATGCGCAGGAACTCGCCCGACTGCGCGCCCTGGATGATGCGGTGGTCGTAGGTCGACGTGATCGTCAGGACCTTCGAGATGCCGAGCCGCGCGAGACGCTCGGTCGAGGCCCCGGCGAACTCGGCGGGGTAGTCCATCGCGCCGACGCCGATGATCGTGCCCTGGCCCTGCATGAGGCGCGGGACCGAGTGCACGGTGCCGATGCCGCCGGGGTTGGTGAGGGAGATCGTCGTCCCGGCGAAGTCGTCCACCCCGAGCTTGCCCCCGCGCGCCCGGCGCACGAGGTCCTCGTAGGACGACCAGAACTGGGCGAAGTCCATCGCCTCGGCCTTCTTGATGCTCGGCACGAGGAGCTGGCGCGAACCGTCCGGCTTCGCGAGGTCGATGGCGAGACCGAAGTTGACGTGCGCGGGCTGGTTCACCGCGGGCTTGCCGTCGACCTGGGTGTAGCTCGCGTTCATCACCGGCATGTCCGACAGCGCCTCGACGAGCGCGAAGCCGATGAGGTGCGTGAACGAGATCTTGCCGCCGCGCCCGCGCGCGAGGTGGTTGTTGATGACGATGCGGTTGTCGACCATGAGCTTGGCCGGCACCGCGCGCACCGACGTCGCCGTCGGCACCTGGATGCTGGCCTCCATGTTCGTCACGACGCGCGCCGCGGGGCCGCGCAGCCTCTGCACGTCGTCGACGGGCTCGTCCGCCGCGCTCGGGGCGCCGGCGACCTTGCGCGCCGGGACCTGCGCGTACGGCGCGGTCGCGGGCTGCGCGGTGGCGACAGGACGCGTGGCCAGCACGGCCTCGGCCGCGGCGTTGATCGCCGGGTCGGCCGGGAGCTTCGGCGGCTTGATGCGCTGCGCGGCCTCCGCGGCGGCCGAGCCGTCGGTCGCCGGCGTCGGTGCGGAGGGAACCGGCGCGGCCGGGGCCGGGGCAGCCTGCTGGGCGGGAGCCTGCTTCGCGGGTGCCGGTGCCGCCGGAGCGGCGCTCGCCGCGCCGTTCACGGGAGCGGCCGACGCCGGGGCGTCGCCCGTCGAGGCCGGCTCGGTCGGCCGGTAGTCCTCGAAGAAGTCCCACCACGCGGGGTCCACCGCGTTCTTGTCCTTGAGGTACTGCTCGTACAGTTCGTCGACGAGCCACTCGTTCGCTCCGAACACGGAGCTTGCGTCGCTGATCGCCTCTGACTCAGCCTTCGGGGACACGCGAGGATCGCCCACTTTCACACACAGGTCGCTGACGGTCACAGTCGTGCGCCGGCCCAGGACGACGCACGGCGGGGCGCGTCGGCCGACCTCGGCACAGACTCGTCCGGATTCCGGACCACTCCAGACTAGGCCCTTCCGCGTCGCTCACAGGGTCGGGCGTCACGTTCTCGCGCGACCTGTCCGCCGGTTCTTCACGACGCGTCTGCGCGAGGCAAACTCGATGCAACGCGCGTCTCGGCGGAGGGCAAGATCGCGGAATTCCAAGCCATACCGAGGTATCCGCGCCCCTGCGTGTGACGCATCTCTCACATGTCGGTGGCGGCGCGCGGCCCGGCGGCGGGGTCGTCGAGACCGAGGGCGGTCAGGTCGGGCCGCGGGTGCGCCGGCAGCGTCACGCGCATCGTCGCGCCGCTGCGCGAGTCCGCGACCTCGATCCGCCCGCCGTGCAGGTCGACCGCCCACCGGACGATCGCGAGGCCGATCCCCGTCCCGCCGGTCGAGCCGCCCGTCGTCGTGTGGGTGCCCGTCGCGCTCGCACGAGCGAACCGCTCGAAGATGCGCTCGCGGTCCTCCTTCGCGATCCCCGGCCCCTCGTCCACGACCTCGAGGACCACGTCGTCGTCCACCGGGTACGCCTCGAGCCGGATCTCGCCGCCCTGCGGCGAGTGCCGGATCGCGTTCTGGAGCAGGTTCGTCACGACCTGGTGCAGGCGCTCGCGGTCCGCCTCCAGGACCAGGTCGGCCGGCGTCACGTCGATCACGTACCGCAGCTGCTTGCCGGCCTCGACCATCGACACGGCCTCGGCGTTCTCCTCGAGGAAGTCGCCGACGTCGATCTCCGTGATGTTCAGCGCGGCCGCACCGGCCTCGATGCGCGACAGGTCGAGGAGGTAGGAGACGAGCCGGGTGAGCCGCTCGGTCTGCGCGAGCGCCATCTCCATCGTCGCGGGCGTCGGGTCCGTCACGCCGTCGACGACGTTCTCGAGCTGGGCCTGCAGCGCCGCGATCGGCGTGCGCAGCTCGTGCGAGACGTTCGCGATGAGCTCGCGGCGCACCTGGTCGCTCGTCGCGAGGTCCTCCGCCATGACGTTGAACGCGACGGCGAGCTGACCGACCTCGTCGTGGCTCGTCGCCCGCACGCGCCGCGTGTAGTCGCCGTCGGCCATCGCGCGCGCCGCCGCGGTCATCTCGCGCAGCGGAGACGTCATGCCGCGGGCGAGCACCTGCGTGAGGAGCAGCGACAGGACGATCGCGAGCGGGAACGTGCGCGACGGGCCGAGCTGGTTCTGCAGGCCGATCCAGGTGATGAGGACCGCGAGCGTGACCGTCGCCGCGACGAGCACGCCGAGCTTGATCTTCAGCGAGCGGAACGAGTCGAGGGGTCGGACGTCGGGCAGGTGGGCGCGCATGGCCTGCGCCCGGTGCGCGGCCGCACGGGCGGCGGCCCCGGGGTCGCGCGGCGCCTCCCGCGGGTCCGGCACGCCGGCGGGGGTCGTCATCCGACGGGCGGCTCGAACGCGTACCCCACGCCGTGCACCGTGCGGATGAGGTCGGCCCCGAGCTTGCGGCGCAGCGCCTTGATGTGCGAGTCGACCGTGCGGGTGCCGCTCGCGTCCGCCCAGTCCCACACCTCGGCGAGGAGCCGCTCACGGGTCAGCACGGTCTTCGGCGAGCTCGCGAGCATGACGAGCAGCTCGAACTCGGTCGGCGTGAGGTGGACCTCCTCGCCCCCGCGGTACACGCGGCGCTGCGCCTTGTCGATCGTCACGTCCCCGACGGCCATCGGCGGGTCGGCGGGTGCGGCGCTCGCCGCCTGGGTCGCCCGGTCCACGCGGCGCAGGAGCGCCTTGATGCGGGCGACGAGCTCGCGCATCGAGAACGGCTTCGTCATGTAGTCGTCGGCGCCCACGCCGAGCCCGATCAGCATGTCGGTCTCGTCGTCGCGCGCGGTGAGCATGAGGATCGGCACCGGCTGGTCCGCCTGGATGCGGCGCGTCACCTCCAGGCCGTCGATGCCGGGGAGCATGACGTCGAGCACGATGACGTCGGGGCGCAGGCGGGCCGCGGCGTCGACGCCCGAGAGCCCGTCGCGCGCGACCTCGACGCGCCAGCCCTCGGCGCTGAGCCGCTGGGCGATGGCCGTCGCGATCGCGGGCTCGTCCTCGACGACGAGCACCGTCGCGGTCTGCTGGGCGCCAGGTCCGGACGCCGGACCGGTGGTGGGCACGGGAGGGCGGCCCGGGACGGGACCGGCGCCGGTCGGTGATGCGCTCGCTGACCTGGGATCTGCCATGGGACACAGCGTGTCACACGTCGGTCCGGGTCTGCCGGATTTGGCCGCCGGTCCGGGTCCGACTCCGGGCACGGCCGGGCGCCCGGCACGGCACGGGCGCTAGCATCGTCGGCACGATGAAGAGCACCTCCCGATATCGGTGGAGCACCTCGTGGTAGGCGACTGGGTCATGGTCGCTCTCGGGGTGCTCCTCACCGCAGGCACAGCCGTCTTCGTGGCCAGCGAGTTCGCGCTGGTCACCCTCGACCCCGCCGTCCTCCCCGCCGGCGACGACCGCGACCGCGAGGGCGACGGGCCGGACCGGTCCTCGCACCGGCAGCCCCCCGCCGACCGCCGCGACCGCAGCGTGCGGGCCGGGCTCAAGCACCTGTCGACCGAGCTCTCGTCGGCGCAGGTCGGCATCACCGTCACCACGATCCTGCTCGGGTACACCGCCCAGCCCGCGCTCCTGTCTCTCTTCGGCGCCGGGCTGCAGGGCACCGCGCTCGGGCAGTCCGTGGCGGCCGTCCTCGCCGGGGTGCTGGCGCTCGTCGTCGTGAACTTCTTCTCGATGCTGTTCGGCGAGCTCATCCCCAAGAACTTCGCGCTGAGCGCCCCCTACGCCACCGCGCGCCAGGTCGTGCCGGTGCAACGGCAGTTCACCAAGCTCTTCCGGCCCGTCATCTCGGTGCTCAACGGCTCCGCGAACGCCATCCTGCGCCGCGTCGGCGTGGAGCCGCGCGAGGAGCTCTCCGGTGCGCGCTCGTCGTCCGAGCTCGCCGCGCTCGTGCGCCGCTCCGCGCAGGAGGGGACGCTCGACGTCTCCGTCGCGACGCTGCTCACCAACTCCATCGAGCTCGACGAGCTGAGCGCCGTGGACGTCATGACCGACCGCATGCGGATGGTCGTCGTGGACCGCGACGCCACCGCCGCGGACGTCGTCGACACCGCGCGCCGCACCGGCCACTCGAGGTTCCCCGTCATCGGGCAGGACCGGGACGACGTCGTCGGGCTCGTCCACCTGCGCCGCGCCGTCGCCGTGCCGTACGACCGGCGCGACGAGGTGCCCGCCGCCGCCCTCATGGTCGACGCGCCCCGCGTGCCCGAGACGGTGCGGCTCGGCCCGCTGCTCGTCGAGCTACGGGGCTTCGGGCTCCAGATGGCGGTCGTCGTCGACGAGTACGGCGGCACCTCCGGCGTCGTGACGCTCGAGGACGTCGTCGAGGAGCTCGTGGGCGACGTGGCCGACGAGCACGACCCGCGCCGCGCGGGCGCCGCCCGTCGCGCCGACGGGGCGTGGCTCGTCCCCGGCGTCATGCGACCCGACGAGCTCACCGAGGTCACAGGGCTGCGCGCGCCCGAGGACGGCGCCTACGAGACGCTCGCCGGCCTCGTCATGGCCCGGCTCGGCCGCGTGCCCGAGCCGGGTGACGAGGTCGTGGCGGGCGACGGCCCGCACCGCGTCGTCCTGCGCGTCGAGGCGATGGAGGGCCGTCGCGTCGAACGGCTCTCCGTGCGCCCGGCCCCGACGGAGGTCGACGCATGAGCTCGACCACCGCGCTGCTGCTGGCGCTCCTCCTCCTCGCCGGCAACGCGTTCTTCGTCGGTGCCGAGTTCGCGGTCCTCTCCGCGCGCCGCTCGGCGATCGAGCCGCTCGCCGCGCAGGGCAACCGCCGCGCGCAGACGGTCCTGTGGGCGATGGAGAACGTCTCGCTCATGCTCGCGTGCGCCCAGCTCGGCGTCACGGTCTGCTCGACCGGCCTGGGCGTCGTCGCGGAGCCGGCGCTCGCGCACCTGGTCGAGGGTCCGCTCCATGCGCTCGGCGTGAGCACGTCGCTCGCACACCCGATCGCGTTCGTCGTGGCGCTCGCGGTCGTCGTCTACCTGCACGTCGTGCTCGGCGAGATGGTGCCGAAGAACCTCTCGGTCGCGGGTCCGGAGACGGCCGCCATGTGGTTCGGGCCGCCCCTGGTGTGGATCGGGCGCGTCCTGCGGCCGATCATCTTCGCCCTCAACTGGCTCGCCAACCACGCGGTCCGTGCGACCGGCGTCGAGCCCCGGGACGAGGTCGCCTCGGCGTTCACCGCCGAGGAGGTGCAGTCGATCGTCGAGCACTCTCAGGCCGAGGGCGTGCTCCGCGACGAGCAGGGTCTGCTCTCCGGCGCGATCGAGTTCTCCGAGCGCACCGCGCACGACGTCATGGTCGCGGTCGCCGACCTCGTCACGGTCCGGGAGGGGTGCACGCCCGCGGAGGTCGAGCGGCTCGTCGCGAAGACCGGATTCTCGCGCTTCCCGGTCGAGGACGGCCACGGCGAGCTCGTCGGCTACCTGCACGTCAAGGACGTGCTCTACGCCGACGAGGCGACGCGCGACGACCCGGTCCCGGCCTGGCGCGTGCGACCGCTCGCGACCGCCGTACCCGACGACGAGGTGGAGGACGCCCTGCGGGCGATGCAGCGCTCCGGCGCCCACCTCGCGCGGGTCGACGCGCCGACCGTCGAGGGTGCGCTCGGCGTGGTGTTCCTCGAGGACATCCTCGAGGAGCTCGTCGGCGAGGTGCGTGACGCGATGCAGCGCAGGCACTGACGGGCGCGCCCGGCGCCGGGGCCCTGAGCAGGGGACTTGGCATTGCCGGAGCGCTTCGTTACTGTTCCGTGATTGATCGGTCGTCGACGCCCCCCGGGGCGTCCCGGGACGTGAGAGGCAGGTGGCGGGTGGAGTCGCACGAGATCGGCGCACCCGCTCTCGAGTCCCGCCGCGCACGCCGTGAGGCGGAGCAGGGGCCGCGCCGCCGTCGGCCCCAGGCCCAGGTCCCCGGCCAGCACCGCTGGGCGCCCCGGATCGCCGTCCTCGGGACGCTCGCCGTCGCGACGATCGCCATGCCGCTCACCGCCGGAGCCGACGACGGCCTCGGCGGCGGCTCGCCGTTCGAGCCCGACACCCGGCCCCTCGGCCCGAGCGCGCTCGACCTCGCGACCGCCGGCTCGACCGCACCGGCCGTCTCCCAGAGCGTTGCCGCGGCACCGCGCACGGAGCTGCGCGCCGAGGCGGCGTCACGCTCCTCGGCCCGCGAGCCCCTCCCCGGCTGCGACCCGACCGTGCGGCCCGCGGGCACCAACGGGAACCTCGACCAGCACGAGCTGTGCGAGCTGTGGCAGGCGGGGGAGCACCTGCGACCCGACGCCGCCGTCGCGCTGTCCGCCATGAACGAGGCCTTCCGCGCGAGCTTCGGCCGCGACCTGTGCCTCGTGTCGTCGTACCGCACCCTGTCGACGCAGGTGTCGCTCAAGTCGTCCCGCGGCGCGTTCGCCGCACCCCCCGGCTGGTCCATGCACGGCTGGGGCCTCGCCATCGACCTCTGCTCGATCGAGACCGGCTCGCGCGAGGTCTACGCCTGGATCAACCAGAACGGCGCCACGTACGGCTGGGCCAACCCGGCGTGGGCCAAGCGCGGTGGCAGCGGCGCGTACGAGCCGTGGCACTTCGAGTTCGTCCAGGGCGTCGAGGAGATCCAGAGCTCCTGACCGCCCCGGCTCGAGCGCTACGGGCCGGAGAGGCGCTCGTTACGGCCGAAGTCCTGGAGGAAGCGAGGGCCCGACGCTGCGAGCTCGGCCTCGAACACGTCGCGCCACACGCCGTAGGGCCGGCTCGCGAGGGCATCGTTGGAGAACCGCGGGTCGTCCGTGAGCTCCGTGACGCAGAACGCGGGAATCTGCAGGTCGGTGACCGGCCCGGTGCGCTCGCACTCCGCGACGACGAGCGGGTGGTTCGCGCCGCCGAAGACGTCGACGACCCACCCGTCCGTGCCGAGCCACGCGGAGTACCGCGTCTTGACGATCCGGGCGCCGCCCCGACGGATCATCTGCAGACCGACGGCCACGTCGATCTCGCGCTCCGCCTCGTACCGGGTGCCGCCCGCCGTCGGCCCCTTCGCGGTGAGGGTGCACAGGTCGACGGCGTCGGCGTACCGCTCGAGGAGGACGAGCGGGTCGGCGCCGGCGTCCATGGGGGTGTCCACGGCGGGCGCCTTGGCCCGCAGCCGCAGCGCGTAGCCCTCGTCCGCGAGGTAGTAGCTCTGGACGATGAGCGCGGGTGCGTCGCGCAGGTCGTCGGGGAGGTCGCGCACGAGGAACCGGCGCTCGAACTCGAAGTCCCCGTAGCCGCCGTCGGTCATGAGGCCACGGTAGCGGCACCGGGGGCGGACGGGGAGAAGACGGGTCGAGCCCGGCCCCCGAGGCGGTCCGGGCTCGTACGTCCGACGTCCAAGGTGCCCTTGAGGTGTCCTGGCTCAGGACATCGGGACACGGTGTGCCAGGGCAGCCGCATGGCGTGCCTCACCCGATCGGCATGGCGAGTCGGGTACGCCGCGAGGATGTCGAAGCGTCGTCTGGTCACCGCCGTCCTCGCCGACGAGTCGCTCTCTGTGGTCGCGCCGCTACGACGTTCCTCAGGGATGGTCAGCCGGCTGCCGGCCCGCTGCCAGGAGGAGGGCGAGGCGGCGTTGGAACCCCGGTCACGGTGCCCGAGGACGTCTCCGGATGCCACCCCCGACGCCGCGACCTCGTCCAAGCAGCCATCCGGCAACGTCAGCCATCTGCGCGGTGACCCTCAGCGGAGACGTCGGGCGAGAGCGTCGCCGTTCGGCGATGTCGGTCCGCTCGGCGGGCCACGCCGGCAACCAGGGAAAGGCACGGCAGCGCCAGGACGTTCGCCGCGGCGACGGCGAGAAACGGGAGAAACGACGCGCGCTCGCGCGACCGGCGAGATCCTGCGCGATCTGACCTCTGGAACCGACCCGCGACCACCAGCCCACCGGCCGACCAACCACACCCACCCCGAAACGACGAATGGCTGGACCTACGACAACGTAGGCCCAGCCATCCCGATGTCCTGAGACATCACACGTGCCCTCGATAGGATTCGAACCTACGACCTTCTGCTCCGGAGGCAGACGCTCTATCCACTGAGCTACGAGGGCGAGCGCCGACGGTGTCCGCCGACGCGATGCACGAGACTACCAGCACGTCCGGGGTGCGTGGGTCGTCCCGCACCGCGGGCCCCCGGCAGCGGTCCGCACCCACCCGACGGCCCGCCCGGGCGAGCGGCCTAGCCGCCCGGGGAGAGCAGCCCGTCGACGCTTCGGCACCACCGCCGCGACGACCGCGGCGACGTGGTCGAGCGAGGAGACCCGTGGCTCGTAGAGGCAGTCGGCACCGGCCCCGGCGTACGCGACGAGCCGGCGCAGCGTCTCGTCGATGTCCGGGCGGCCGACGACGAACCCTTCCGAGCGCCCGGTGAGCAGGACGCCCGTGCCGCTGGCGTCGATCGCCTCCCGGATCCGCTCCACCGCGAGGTCGAGCACGTCCTCGAGCCCGACGCCGGCGTCCGGGGCGCCCCGGTCCACGCGAACCCGGCGCTCGTCGTGGCGAGGGCGGGGAAGCCGAGCTGCTCCAGCACCCGCGCGCCTCGGTAGAATCGCCCGGTGACCCCCGACGAGCTCTCCGAAGCGCTGAGCGCTGCCCTGGCCGCCGCCGTCGCCGACGGCACCCTCGCCCTGGACCCCTCCGCGGTCCCCGAGCGCGTCCACGTGGAGCGACCCCGCCAGCGCGAGCACGGCGACTGGGCCACGAACGTCGCGCTGCAGCTCGCGAAGAAGGCGGGCACGACGCCGCGCGCCCTCGCCGAGGACCTCGCGAACCGTCTCGCCGCGACGCCGGGCGTCAAGGCGGTGGACGTCGCCGGTCCGGGCTTCCTCAACATCACGCTCGACGCGGCCGCTGCGGGCGAGCTCGCGCGCACGATCGTCGAGGCGGGCGCCGCCTACGGCCGCGGCACCTCGGAGGCCGGCAAGAAGGTCAACCTGGAGTTCGTCTCGGCCAACCCGACGGGACCGATCCACATCGGCGGCGTCCGCTGGGCCGCGGTCGGCGACTCGCTCGCGCGCGTGCTCGAGGCGAGCGGCGCCGACGTGACGCGCGAGTACTACTTCAACGACCACGGCGCGCAGATCGACCGCTTCGCGCGCTCGCTGCTCGCGCGCGCCCGCGGGCTCGACGCGCCCGAGGACGGGTACGGCGGCGAGTACATCTCCGAGATCGCGGACGCGGTGATCGCCGACGCGCTCGCCGCGGGCGACCCCGACCCGCGCACCCTGCCCGACGCCGACGCCCAGGAGGTCTTCCGGGCTCGCGGCGTGGAGCGGATGTTCGGCGAGATCCGGAAGTCGCTGCACGACTTCGGCGTCGACTTCGACGTGTACTTCCACGAGGACTCGCTGCACGAGTCGGGCGCGGTGGAGCGGGCGGTCGAGCGTCTGCGCGAGGCCGGCCAGGTGTACGACAAGGACGGCGCGACGTGGCTGCGCACGACCGACTTCGGCGACGACAAGGACCGCGTCGTCATCAAGTCCGACGGCGACGCCGCGTACATCGCTGGCGACATCGCCTACTACCTCGACAAGCGCGAGCGCGGCTTCGACGAGGTCATCATCATGCTCGGCGCCGACCACCACGGGTACATCGGCCGCATGATGGCCGTGTCCGCGGCGTTCGGCGACGTCCCGGGCAAGAACCTGCAGATCCTCATCGGCCAGCTCGTCAACCTCGTCAAGGACGGCGTACCGGTGCGCATGTCCAAGCGCGCGGGCACGGTCCTGACGATCGACGACCTGGTCGGCGCCGTGGGGGTCGACGCCGCGCGGTACTCGCTCGCGCGCTCGTCCACGGACTCGTCGATCGACCTCGACCTCGACCTGCTCGCGCGGGCGACGAACGAGAACCCGGTCTACTACGTGCAGTACGCGCACTCGCGCACGGCGGCGGTGGACCGCAACGCCGCCGACCGCGGCGTCTCGCGCGCGGACGGCTTCGAGCCCGCGCTGCTCGACCACCCGAGCGAGGCGGCGCTCGTCGGGCGCCTCACGGAGTTCCCGCGCATCGTCGCCCAGGCGGCCGAGCTGCGTGAGCCGCACCGTGTCGCGCGCTACCTCGAGGCGCTCGCCGGCGACTACCACACCTGGTACCAGCAGAAGACGCAGCGCGTCCTGCCCTACCCCGACGAGGAGGTCACGGACACGCACCGCACGCGCCTGTGGCTCAACGACGCGGTCCGCCAGGTCCTCGCGAACGGGCTCGGCCTCCTCGGCGTCTCCGCGCCGGAGCGCATGTGAGCGCCGTCGCCCAGGTCCCGGCGGGCGGCCCGACGGCGCAGCCCGGCGCCGCGGCGTCGGGCACCGGTGGCCCCACGCACGCGGGCGAGCCGTGGTCGAGCGGCGTGCGGCGCCGTGCGGACGGTGCGCTCGAGGTGGCCGGCGTCGACGTGCGCGACCTCGCGGCCGCGCACGGCACCCCGGCCTACGTGCTCGACGAGGCGGACTTCCGGGCCCGTGCCCGGGCCTACCGGACGGCGTTCGAGGACGCGTTCCGTGCCGTCGGCTCCGACGTCGACGTGTACTACGCGGGCAAGGCGCTGCTCACGGTGGCCGTCGCGCGCTGGGCGCGCGAGGAGGGCCTGCGCGTCGACACCGCGAGCGGGGGCGAGCTCGCCGTCGCGCTGCGCGCCGGCGTCCCGGGCGCGGAGCTCGGCCTGCACGGCAACAACAAGTCCGACGCCGAGATCGAGCGCGCGCTCGACGTGGGCGTCGGCCGCATCATCGTCGACTCGCTCGCCGAGGTGGACCGCGTGGCGGACCTCGCCGCGGCGCGCGGCGTCGTCGCGCCCGTCATGGTCCGCGTGACGACGGGCGTGCACGCCGGCGGGCACGAGTACATCTCGACCGCCCACGAGGACCAGAAGTTCGGCCTGTCCGTCGCGGCCGGCGCGCCGGACGAGGACGGCACACCCGGCGACAGCCCGGCGACGACGGCGCTGCTCGCGGTCCTGGACCGCCCGTCGCTGCACCTGCTCGGGATCCACTCGCACATCGGCTCCCAGATCCTCGACCCGTCCGGGTTCGAGGTCGCGGCCCGCGCCGTCCTCGGCCTGCGGGCCGAGCTCGCCGCACGCACGGGCGTGCTGGTCGACGAGGTCGACGTCGGCGGCGGGTACGGCATCGCCTACCTGCCGGGGGAGCGCGCGCTCGACCCGGCACCCGTGGCCCGGGCCGTCGCGCGCGCCGTGGCGGACGCGGCCCAGGATCTCGGCACGCCCCTGCCGCGCTTCTCGATCGAGCCCGGGCGCGCGATCGTCGGGCCGGCCGGGCTCACGCTGTACACGGTGGGGACCGTCAAGCCCGTCACGGTCCCGGGCGACCCCGGCCCGGGCGCGGACGCGTCGACGTTCGTGCGCACGTACGTCTCCGTCGACGGCGGCATGAGCGACAACATCCGGCCCGCGCTCTACGGCGCGGACTACCACGCGGAGCTCGTGGGCCGGGCGTCGGGCGCGGAGCCGGTGCTCGCGCGCGTCGTGGGCAAGCACTGCGAGAGCGGTGACATCGTCGTGCACGAGGTGCGGCTGCCGGGCGACGTGCGCGCGGGCGACCTCCTCGCCGTGCCGGCCACGGGCGCGTACGGACGCTCGATGGCGTCCAACTACAACCTGCTGACGCGCCCGCCGGTGGTCGCGGTCCGGGACGGGGCGAGCCGCGTGCTCGTGCGGCGCGAGACCGTCGACGACCTGCTCGCGCTCGACGAGGGCTGAGAACCCGCCCCGGTCCGACACGTGGGCGTCGGGCGCCGCGGCCCGAGACGGCCACGTATCCTGTCGCTGCCGTTCCCCCGTCCGTGCCGCCGCTGCCGTGGCCCGGCCCCCGGGTCCCCGGGCACGGGAACGCGCCTCGCCCGTCCCACGAGGAAGGTCCGTCGTGCCGTCTGCCGCCGAGTCCCACCCGCCCCTGCGCGTCGCCCTGCTGGGGTGCGGCGTCGTCGGCACCCAGGTCGCGAGGCTGCTCACGGAGCAGGCCGACGACCTCGCCTCGCGGGCGGGCGCGCGACTCGAGCTCGTCGGCATCGCGGTGCGCGACGTCGCGGCGCCGCGCGACCCGGTCGTCGACCGTGCCCTGCTCACCGACGACGCCGAGGCCCTGGTCGAGCGCGCGGACATCGTCGTCGAGGTGATGGGCGGCACCGAGCCCGCCCGCTCGCTGCTGCTGCGCGCGATCGGGGCGGGAGCCGCCGTCGTCACGGCGAACAAGGCGCTCCTCGCCGAGGACGGTCCCACGCTCTACAAGGCGGCCGACGCGGCGGGCGTCGACATCTACTTCGAGGCCGCAGTCGCGGGCGCCATCCCCATCGTGCGCCCGGTGCGCGAGTCCCTCGCGGGCGACCGCGTGCGGCGCGTCCTCGGCATCGTCAACGGGACGACCAACTACGTCCTCGACCAGATGGCCACGACCGGGAAGAGCCTCGCCGACGCCGTCCGGGAGGCCCAGGAGCTCGGCTACGCGGAGGCCGACCCGACCGCCGACGTCGAGGGGTACGACGCCGCGGCGAAGGCCGCCATCCTCGCGAGCCTCGCCTTCCACACGCGCGTGTCGCTCGACGACGTCGCGCGCGAGGGCATCATGTCCGTCACGGCGGACGACGTCGCGTGGGCCGCGCAGACCGGCCACGTCATCAAGCTGCTCGCGATCGCGGAGCTGCGCGACGGCGACGCCACCGGTGGTCCCGGCGGGGTCTCGGTCCGCGTCCACCCGTCCCTCCTGCCGACGACGCACCCGCTGGCGACCGTCCGGGGCTCGTTCAACGCGGTGTTCGTCGAGGCCGAGTCGGCCGGCGAGCTCATGTTCTACGGCCGCGGCGCGGGCGGAGCGCCCACGGCCTCCGCGGTCCTCGGCGACGTCGTGTCCGCCGCCCGGCACCGTGTCCTCGGCGGCAAGGGTCCGCAGGAGTCCACGTACGCGGAGCTCGCCATCCTGCCGCCCAGCGCCGCGGTCACGCGCTTCCAGGTGCGGCTCGACGTCGACGACCGCCCGGGCGTGCTCGCGCAGGTCGCGCACGCCCTCGCCGAGCACGGCGTCTCCATCGAGGCGGTCCGCCAGCCGACCGCGCCCGGCGGTGCCGGCGGGGACGCCGCCGCGACGGGCGTCGCCGAGCTGCTCATCACCACGCACGCGGCGCCCGAGTCGGCGCTGTCCGCGACCGTCTCCGCGCTCGCCGGGCTCGAGCCCGTCCGCACGATCACGTCCGTCCTGAGAGTCGAGGGGGCCTGATGGCCCAGCAGGAGGTCCACCAGATGGCACACCAGTGGCGCGGCATCATCGCCGAGTACGCCGACCGCCTGCCCGCGCACCTCTCCGAGCGCGTCGTCACGCTCGGCGAGGGCGGCACGCCTCTCGTCGAGGCGCCGGCGCTCTCGGAGCGCACGGGCGCGCAGGTCTTCGTCAAGGTCGAGGGGATGAACCCCACGGGGTCCTTCAAGGACCGCGGCATGACGGCCGCGATCTCCGCGGCCGCGGGGCGCGGGGCGAAGGCCGTCGTGTGCGCCTCGACGGGCAACACGTCGGCGTCCGCGGCCGCGTACGCGACCCGCGCGGGGATGGTCTGCGCCGTCCTCGTCCCCGACGGCAAGATCGCGATGGGCAAGCTCAGCCAGGCGGTCGCGCACGGCGCGCGCCTCCTGCAGGTCGACGGCAACTTCGACGACTGCCTCGTCGCGGCGCGCAAGCTCGCCGAGGCGTACCCGATCGAGCTCGTGAACTCCGTCAACCCGGACCGCATCGAGGGTCAGAAGACCGGGGCGTTCGAGATCGTCGACGCGCTCGGCGACGCGCCGGACGTCCACGCGCTGCCCGTCGGCAACGCGGGCAACATCACGGCGTACTGGAAGGGCTTCCGCGAGTACGCCGGCCGGGGCACGCCCGGGCACGCGGGCGAGGGCCTGCCGGCCGTCGCGACGCGCGTCCCGCAGATGTGGGGCTTCCAGGCCGCGGGTGCGGCGCCCATCGTCGCCGGCCACCCGGTCACCGAGCCGGAGACGATCGCGACCGCGATCCGCATCGGCAACCCCGCCTCGTGGGCGCAGGCCGAGGCGGCGCGCGACGAGTCGGGCGGCGTGATCGAGGCGGTGACCGACGAGCAGATCCTCGCGGCGCACAAGATCCTGTCGAGCGAGGTCGGCGTGTTCGTCGAGCCCGCGTCGGCGGCGGGCGTCGCCGGGATCCTGTCCCGCGCCGAGCGGGGCCTGGTGCCCGCGGGCGCGCGCGTCGTCGTGACGGTCACGGGGCACGGGCTCAAGGACCCGCAGTGGGCGCTGCGCACGCTCGCCGGGACCGAGGTGCAGCCCACCCGTGTGAGCGCGGACGTCGTCTCCATCGCCGACGCGCTCGGGCTCGACTGATGCAGCTCGGCGCGGACCACGTGCGGGTGCGCGTCCCCGCGACGAGCGCCAACCTCGGCCCCGGGTTCGACGCGCTCGGCCTCGCGCTCGCGCGGTACGACGTGCTCGAGGTGCGCGCGCTCGCGAGCGACGAGGTCGTCATCGACGTCGAGGGCGAGGGTGCGGGCGAGGTGCCCGGCGACGCGTCGCACCTGGTGGTGCAGGCGCTGCGCACCGCGCTCGAGGTGGCCGGCGCCCCGCAGACCGGACTGCGCCTGTCGTGCGTCAACCGCATCCCGCACGGCCGGGGCCTCGGCTCCTCGGCCGCCGCCGTGGTGGCGGGCATCGTCGCGGCGCGTGCGCTCGTCGCGGACCCGTCGGTCCTGGACGACGACGTCGCGCTCGGTCTCGCGACCGCGCTCGAGGGGCATCCCGACAACGCGGCCCCGGCGCTCCTCGGCGGGGCGACGGTCGCGTGGCGGGACGGCTCGGCGGGGGCGTCCGCGCAGCGCGACGCGCGAGCGGTGCGGCTCGACGTGCACCCGGACCTGCGCGCGACCGTGCTCGTGCCGTCGGCACGGCTCGCGACGAGCCGTGCCCGGGGAGTGCTCCCCGAGCGGGTGCCGCACGCCGACGCCGCCTTCAACGTCGGGCGCGCCGCGCTCCTCGTCGAGGCGCTCACGCGCCGGCCCGACCTCCTGCTCGCGGCCACCGAGGACCGTCTCCACCAGGCCTACCGCGCCGACGTCATGCCGTCGTCGTTCGAGCTCGTCCGGGCGCTGCGGTCCGAGGGCCTGGCCGCCACCGTGTCGGGGGCTGGACCGACCGTCCTCGTGCTCTCGACCGCGGACCGGGCGGACGACGTCGACCGGGTCGCGGAGACGCTCGTCGGGGGCGTCGCGGACTGGGCCGTGCACCGGCTCGACGTCGACACGCGCGGTGTCGTGGCGGAAAGGCTCGGTGGACGATAGCCCGGTGCTAGGATGGGGTCAGCCTTCGGTCATGCTCTCGCACCAGCACCTCGAGCGCTCTCCAGTGCGGATGTGCCGCGAACCGAGCGGATCCGCGAGAAGGCCATCCAGCCCACGTCAGCTGACGTCGTCGTACCACTGACGCGTGGTAACACCTGCGCACCGGCCGTCACGGCCGGGCGTCGACCACCCGCGGCCCACCCTCTGAGAGGCGGGCGCAAACGAGGGGGAAGGGTCCTTCGTGACAGACACCATCGACACCGCCGCGAGCAGCACCGGTTCGGCCGCTGCCGGCGGGAACGCCCGGACCGGCGCGCTCTCCACGCTGCGCCTCCCGGAGCTGCAGGCGCTCGCCTCCCAGCTCGGGGTCAAGGGCACGTCCAAGATGCGCAAGGGCGATCTTGTGGACGTCATCCGCGCGCGCACCGGCGAGCAGAGCGCCTCCGAGCGCCCCGCCGCAGCGCGGCGCGAGCCGGGCGAGGCGTCGGACGGCGCCCCGGCCCGCGCGACGAGCGAGGCGCCCGCCGCCTCGGGGCGCGGCCGCAGCCGCCGCGCCGAGCGGCCCGCCGCGAGCCCGGCGAGCACCACCGACTCCACGACCGGCGCGCGCCAGGACGCGTCGTCGGCCGCCAGCCGCGAGGAGCGCAGCGCCGCTCCCGTGCTGGACCTTCCCGTGCGCACCGACGAGCCGCGCGGTGAGCGCCGTGGCGAGCGTCGTGACGCGCGCTCCGAGGCGGCCGCGGCCGTCGCAGAGGCGCTCGGCGAGCAGGGTCCGCGCCACCGGGACCCGGCGCGCGACACCTCGAACGAGTCCGCGGACGAGCGCGCCGCGCGTGCGGCGGCGGCGGTCGGCCTCGTCACGGGCGAGCGCGGCTCGCGTCGTGCCGGCCGGGGTGCCGGTTCTCCGCAGGGTGAGGGCGACGCGCGCGGCGAGCGTCAGCGCGACCAGCAGCAGGGTGAGCGTCAGCGCGACCAGCAGCAGCAGGGTGAGCGTCAGCGCGACCAGCAGCAGGGTGCGCGCAGCGAGCGGACGGCAGAGCGTCAGGGCGGCGAGCGTCGCGACGACCGCCGCGACGACCGTCAGCAGTCCCTGGACGACGAGCGCGGCGGTCGCCGCCGCCGCGGCCGGGAGCGCGGCCGCGACCGCGACCGCAAGCGTGGCCGCAGCGGCCGTCAGGGGCCGGACCTGTCGGGTCTCGACGACATCGAGGTCCACGAGGACGACGTGCTGCTGCCCGTGGCGGGCATCCTCGACATCCTCGACAACTACGCGTTCGTGCGCACGAGCGGCTACCTGCCCGGGCAGAACGACGTGTACGTCTCCCTCGGCCAGGTGAAGAAGGCCGGCCTGCGCCGCGGCGACGCCGTCACCGGTGCGGTGCGCCAGCCGCGCGAGGGCGAGAACCAGGGCAACACCGCCCGCCAGAAGTTCAACGCGCTCGTCCGTCTGGACACGGTGAACGGCATGGCGCCGGAGGAGGCGCGCGACCGCCCCGACTTCTCCAAGCTCACGCCGCTCTACCCGCAGGACCGCCTGCGGCTCGAGAACTCCGAGGCCACGCGCCTGACCCCGCGCGTGATCGACATCGTCTCGCCGATCGGCAAGGGCCAGCGCGGTCTCATCGTCGCGCCGCCCAAGGCCGGCAAGACGATCATCATGCAGCAGATCGCCAACGCGATCACGGCCAACAACCCCGAGGTCCACCTCATGGTGGTGCTCGTGGACGAGCGGCCCGAAGAGGTCACGGACATGGAGCGGACGGTCAAGGGCGAGGTCATCGCCTCGACGTTCGACCGCCCCGCGTCCGACCACACGATCGTCGCGGAGCTCGCCATCGAGCGCGCCAAGCGCCTCGTCGAGCTCGGCCAGGACGTCGTCGTGCTCCTCGACTCGCTCACCCGGCTCTCGCGCGCCTACAACCTCGCGGCCCCCGCGTCCGGGCGCATCCTGTCCGGTGGTGTCGACGCGTCGGCGCTCTACCCGCCGAAGCGGTTCTTCGGCGCGGCGCGCAACATCGAGAACGGCGGGTCGCTCACGATCCTCGCCTCGGCGCTCGTCGAGACCGGCTCCAAGATGGACGAGGTCATCTTCGAGGAGTTCAAGGGCACGGGCAACATGGAGCTGCGCCTGTCCCGCAACCTCGCGGACAAGCGCATCTTCCCGGCCGTGGACGTCAACGCGTCCGGCACGCGCCGCGAGGAGATCCTCATGTCGCAGGACGAGCTGAAGATCATCTACAAGCTCCGCCGCGTCATGGGGGCGCTCGACCAGCAGCAGGCGATCGAGCTGCTGCTCGGCCAGCTCAAGAAGAGCCAGACCAACGTCGAGTTCCTGCTCCACGTCCAGAAGACGACGCCCGGCGGTCTCGCCGACGACGACAACGTGGGTCGCACGATCTGACGCACGGCCCGTCTCAGCGCCCGACGCCCGGGCGCCCCCGAGCAGTTCGCGGGGCGCCCGTGCGTTCTGGCACAATGGTTCGTCGGCCTGCGCTCGTCAGGCCACCAGTCCCCGGTTCACAGGTGCGGGAGCCGCACCTGACCCGGAGACGTCACCCCAAGGAGAATCCCGTGAAGTCTGGTATCCACCCCGAGTACGTCGTCACCGAGGTGACGTGCACCTGTGGGAACACGTTCGTGACGCGCAGCACCGAGACGTCGGGCAAGATCAGCTCCGACGTGTGCAGCGCCTGCCACCCGTTCTACACGGGCAAGCAGAAGATCCTCGACACCGGTGGTCGCGTGGCCCGCTTCCAGGCGCGCTACGGCAAGAAGGACGCCGACAAGTAGCGACACCGCAGCGCCGGTGGTCCGAGCCCGACAACCTCTCCAGGGGCAGTCGGCGAGCTCGGACCACCGGCGCTGTCGCGTTGCCCGAGCGATCCTCCTGATCCTCGCGCGGCCGTCGCCCCGGGTGCCGACCGCGACCCAGCCCGCCACCGAGGAGCCGTCCGTGACCGAGTCGTTCGCCGCCGTCGAGCCGCTGCTCGCCGAGCACGCCGACATCGAGGCCCAGCTCGCCGACCCTGCCGTCCACGCGGACGCCGGGCGCGCGCGCACGCTGGGGCGGCGCTACGCCGAGCTCAACCAGGTCGTGGGCGCCTACCGCGCCTGGCGCGAGGCCAGCGACGACGCCGACGCGGCCGCGGAGCTGGCCGAGCTCGGGGGCGAGGACGGCGACGCTTTCGCCGCCGAGCTGCCCGCGCTGCGTGCCGATCAGGACGAGGCGCGCGAGCGGCTGCGCCGCGTGCTCGTCCCGCGCGACCCCGACGACGGCCGCGACGTCATCCTCGAGATCAAGGCGGGCGAGGGCGGCGAGGAGTCGGCGCTGTTCGCGGGGGACCTGCTGCGCATGTACCTGCGGTACGCGGAGCGGCGCGGCTGGAGGACGGAGGTCCTCGAGTCGACGGACTCCGACCTCGGTGGGTACAAGGACGTCCAGGTCGCGGTCAAGGCGCGCAGCGCGCCGTCCGACCCCGCCGACGGCGTGTGGGCGAGCCTCAAGTACGAGGGCGGCGTGCACCGGGTGCAGCGCGTGCCCGTGACCGAGTCGCAGGGCCGGATCCACACGTCGGCGGCGGGCGTGCTCGTGTTCCCCGAGGTCGAGGACGCGGGGGAGGTCGAGATCGACCCGAACGACCTGCGCATCGACGTCTACCGCTCGTCCGGGCCGGGCGGGCAGTCGGTCAACACCACCGACTCCGCGGTGCGCATCACGCACCTGCCCACGGGCATCGTCGTGTCCATGCAGAACGAGAAGTCCCAGCTGCAGAACCGCGAGCAGGCGATGCGCGTCCTGCGCGCGCGTCTCCTCGCCGCGCAGCAGGAGGCGGCGGCCGCCGAGGCGGCCGACCTGCGCCGCTCCCAGGTCCGCACGGTGGACCGCTCCGAGCGCATCCGCACGTACAACTTCCCCGAGAACCGCATCGCGGACCACCGCACGGGGTACAAGGCGTACAACCTCGACCAGGTGCTCGACGGGGACCTCGACCCGGTCGTGCGGTCCGCGGTCGACGCCGACGAGGCGGCGCGCCTCGCGAGCGCGGGCGATGCCTGAGCCGGTCGGACCGACGACGCCGTCGGACACCCGCACCTCGTCCTGGCTGCGCTGGGCGACGGCCGTCCTCGACGCGGCGGGCGTGCTCTCCGCGCGCACGGACGCCGAGCTCCTGCTCGCCCACGCGCTCGCCGTGCCCCGCGCGGACGTGGCCCGCCGCGCGGTCCTCGGGACGCCCGTGCCCGACGACGCGGCGCAGACCTTCGCGGAGCTCGTCGCCCGGCGCTCGGGGCGCGTCCCGCTCCAGCACCTCGTGGGCGTGGCGCCGTTCCGCCACCTCGAGCTGGCCGTCGGACCGGGCGTCTTCGTGCCGCGTCCGGAGACCGAGCAGGTCGCGCAGGTCGCTGTCGACGAGGCGCGCGCCGTCGTGGCCGGCGCGGGCCGCGCGACGGTCGTCGACCTGTGCACCGGGTCCGCGGCGATCGCGCTCGCCGTGGCGACCGAGGTGGCCGGGACCGACGTCCACGCGGTCGAGCTCGACGCGAGCGCGCACGGCTGGGCCGCGCGGAACGTGACGGCCGTGCGCGAGGCGAGCGGCGTCGTCGTCCACCTGGTGCGGGGCGACGCGCGCACCGCGCTCGCCGGGGACGTGGCGGACGGTGGGCTCGACGGCACCGTCGACGTCGTGGTCTCCAACCCGCCGTACGTGCCCCCGGGGGCGGTGCCCCGCGATCCCGAGGTCGCCGACCACGACCCCGGCGTCGCGCTCTACGGCCTCGGACCCGACGGGCTCGAGGTCCCGCGCGGGATCACGACGGCGGCGGCACGGCTCCTGCGACCCGGCGGCCTGTACGTCATGGAGCACGCCGAGGTGCAGGCCGCGGCCGCGCGCGACATGGTCGCCGCCACCGGCGCGTTCGTCGACGTGCGCACCGTCGCCGACCTCACGGGCCGGGATCGCATGGTCGTCGCGCGGCGGTCGGACCGCGTGGCCGCCGCCGACCCGGAACCCGCCCCTGGGCGTGGAAGGATGGGACCGTGAGCTCCGTCCACCCCGTGACCGACCCGAACACCCGGGGCCCAGGGATCGACGAGGCGGTCAACGCGGTGTCCCGCGGCGGCCTCGTCGTCCTGCCCACCGACACCGTCTACGGCATCGGCGCGGACGCGTTCGACGCCGACGCGGTGTCCGCGCTGCTGGCCGCCAAGGGCCGCGGCCGGCACATGCCGCCGCCCGTCCTCGTGCCCGACGCCCGCACGCTCGACGGCCTCGCGACCGACGTGCCCGACGCGGCGCGCCGGCTCGTCGAGGCCTTCTGGCCGGGCGGGTTCACGATCATCCTGCGCGCCCAGCCGTCCCTCGCGTGGGACCTGGGCGAGACGCACGGGACCGTCGCGCTGCGCATGCCCGACCACGAGGCGGCGCTCGCGCTCCTGCGCCGCACCGGCCCGCTCGCCGTATCGTCCGCGAACGCGACCGGCCACCCGGCGGCGCTCGACGTCGACGACGCGCGGGCCCAGCTCGGGGAGTCCGTCTCCGTGTACCTCGACGGGGGCACCGCTCCCGGGGGAGTGGCGTCGACGATCGTGGACGCGACGTCGGGCAGGCTGCGCATCGTGCGCCAGGGCGCGGTGACGCTCGCGCAGCTGCGCGCCGTCGCGCCCGTGGACGGCCCGGAGGACCCGGTGGACGGCCCGGGCGAGACTGCCGGCCCGGGCGAGACCCCGGACGAGCCGGCCGGGACCGCCGGCCCGGACGACGCCGACGGGGCGACGGAGCCTGGCGGGACGAGTGAGCCTGCCGGGACGAGTGAGCCTGCCGGGACTAGCGAGCCGGAGGCGAACGGCGGGTGAGGGTCTACCTGCTCGTGATGCTCGTCGCCGCGGTGGTGACGTTCCTCACGACGCCCCTGGCGCGGTGGGTCGCGCTGCGGTCCGGTGCCATCACGGCGGTGCGCGACAGGGACGTGCACACGATCCCGACGCCCCGCCTCGGCGGTCTCGCGATGCTCCTGGGGCTCGTCGTGGCCACGACCTTCGCGTCGCAGGTGCCGTTCCTCGCCGGGGTGTTCGAGCGCGAGGTCGGGGGACAGCTCGTCGCCGACCCGCGCGCCTGGGGGATCGTCGGCGCGGCCGCGATCGTGTGCCTGCTGGGGGTCGCGGACGACATCTGGGACCTGGACTGGATGACCAAGCTCGCGGGCCAGGTGCTCGCCGCGGGATTCATGGCGAGCCAGGGCGTCGTGCTGTTCACGCTGCCCATCGCGATCGGCGACCAGCAGCTCATCTGGTCCTCGCGCCTGCAGCTCGTCGCGACGATCCTCGTGGTCGTGGTCGCGATGAACGCCGTGAACTTCGTCGACGGCCTGGACGGTCTGGCCGCCGGTCTCGTCGCGATCGGCGGCCTGGCGTTCTTCGTCTACTCCTACGTCCTCACGCAGAAGTCGAGCGCGGACGACTACTCGAGCCTCGCGACGCTCGTCATCGCCGGGCTCGTCGGGATCTGCGTGGGCTTCCTGCCGCACAACTTCCATCCCGCGCGCATCTTCATGGGCGACTCCGGGTCGATGGTGCTCGGGCTCGTGATGTCCGCCGCGGCGATCGTGGTGACGGGCAACATCGACACGACCGCGCTCTCCGGCGCCCAGCAGATCCCGGCGTTCATCCCGATCCTGCTGCCGCTCGCGGTCATCCTCCTGCCGCTGCTCGACATGGGCATGGCCGTGGCGCGACGCGTGCTCGCGGGCAGGTCGCCGTTCCATCCCGACCGCCTGCACCTGCACCACCGCATGCTCGCGATCGGGCACTCGCACCGCCGTGCGGTGCTCATCCTCTACGTCTGGACGGCCGTGTTCGCGTTCGCCGCCGTCGCGCTCGTGCAGTGGCACTGGCGCGGTGTCGCGGTGGGCCTGGGGATCGCGATCCTCGTCGCGACCCTGCTCACGCTCGGACCGCTGCGCACGCGCGGCCGGTTCCTGGACGACGACGCCGCGGCGGCCTCCGCCTTCCCCGTCACCGACCCGACCCACGCCGTCGCGCCCGCCGCGACGACACCGCCGAAGGAAGCCCTGAGATGACGACGAGCCAGCCCGACCCCGCCCGCCCGGACGAGCCGGGCGCGACCCCGACACCCGAGCGACCGGCCGAGCCGACGCTGGGGGTGCACGGCCAGGCCGTGCGCGCGGTGTTCCGCACCGCGCTGCGCGACGTCCTCGTGCTCCTCGGGTCGCTCACCGTCCTCGGGGTCGCGATCGGCGCGCTCGTGTCCGGGCTCCCGGGGGTGTGGGGCGCGCTGCTCGGTGTCGGCGTCGCTCTCGTCTTCTCCGCGACCACCGTGTGGGTGATGCTGCGGACCGTCGACGCCAGCCCGACGACCACCGCCGCCGTCGTCATGGGGAGCTGGCTCGCGAAGATGGTCGTCCTCATCGCCGTCCTCGTGGTCCTGCGTGGCATGGACTTCTACGACCGGTGGGTCTTCGCCGGCGTCCTGCTGGTCGGCGTGATCGGGTCGGCGGTGCTCGACTACCGCGCCGTCAGCCGGGGCCGCATCCCCTACGTGGACCCGGGCGAGCGCTGACCGGCCACCGGGGTGCGACCCCGGCGTCGCAGTACCAGGAGACATGTCCCGGGCGCATGAGCAAAATGTCACAAGCATGCCCGGATCGGCGTGAGCACGCCGATCCATACGTTAGGCTACTGGCGAATCCATGACGGCCAGGTCCGACGGCGTGCCCACAACAATGTGACGGCTGCACCGGACCACACGACCATTGGGAGTCCACCCTGTCCACGCTTGCGACCCCCGTGATCCTCGCTGCCTCCGAGAGCGAGAGTGGCTTTCACGCGCCGTCCATCGCCGACTTCTTCCCGCCAGCGATCCTCTTCGAAGGCACGATCTTCCAGATCGACCGCATCTGGATCGTCCGGATCATCGCGACGATCGTGCTCCTCACGATCTTCGTGATCGCCGCGCGCCGTGCGCGCCTCGTCCCCGGGCGCTTCCAGAACGCGATCGAGATGCTGCTCGACTTCGTCCGGGTGCAGATCGTCGAGGAGATCATGGGGAAGGAGAAGGCGAAGCGCTTCGTCCCCATGATCACGACGATCTTCTTCGCCGTGATCGCCTTCAACCTCACCGGCATCGTCCCGGGCCTCAACATGGCCGGGACGGCGCGCATGGGGCTGCCGTTCCTGCTGGCGCTGTGGGTGCTCGTCACCTACTGGTCCGTCGGCATCAAGGCCCACGGCCTCGGCGGCTACCTGAAGAACAGCCTCTTCCCGCCGGGCATCCCGGCGCCGATCTACCTCATCGTGACGCCGATCGAGCTGCTCCAGATCCTCGTGATCCGGCCGGCCTCGCTCGCGATCCGTCTCGTCGCCAACATGGTCGCCGGGCACATCATGCTCGTCCTGTGCTTCGCGGCCACGCAGTACTTCGTGTTCGAGGCGCTGCCGGCGATGAAGGCGTTCAGCGTCCTGACCCTCGCGGGCGGACTGATCTTCACCCTGTTCGAGCTGCTGGTGGCGGCCCTCCAGGCCTACATCTTCGCGCTCCTCGCCTCGGTGTACATCAACATTGCGCTCGAGGAGGAGCACTGACCCCCGGGTCGGCCTGCGTCGGTCACCCGATCCCTCTTCTCCCGCCCCACCACGCACCACTCATGTGACGTCCGGCCATCCCGGTCGGACGCCCAACGGAAGGAACGAGCACACGTGGACGTCACCACCCTCGCCGAGGTCTCCGGCAACATCAACACGATCGGCTACGGCATCGCCGCGATCGGCCCGGGCATCGGCCTCGGCATCCTCATCGGCAAGACCGTCGAGGGCATGGCTCGCCAGCCCGAGGTCTCCGGTCAGCTCCGCGCCACCATGTTCCTCGGTGTCGCGTTCGTCGAGCTCCTCGCCCTGCTCGGGCTCGTCGCCGGCTTCCTGTTCCAGTGATGACGGCGCTGGCTGACGCCGCGCTGACCATCGCGGCAGAGACCGGCGAGGAGCCCGCAGGCATCGACCTGTTCCTCCCCGCCGACTACGACATCCTGTGGTCTGCCGTCGTCCTGCTGATCATCGCGGCCGTGTTCTACAAGGCCGTGCTGCCGAAGTTCCAGGCGGTCCTCGACGAGCGCACTGCGAAGATCGAGGGCGGTCTCGCCAAGGCGGAGTCCGCCCAGGCCGAGGCCGCCGCGGCGCTGGCTGAGTACCACCAGCAGCTCCAGGAGGCGCGCACCGAGGCTGCGAAGATCCGCGAGGACGCCCGCGCCGAAGGCTCGGCCATCATCGCCGACCTGCGTGTCAAGGCCTCCGACGACGCCGCGCGCATCGTCGAGACGGCGCACCGCCAGATCGAGGCCGAGCGCCAGCAGGCGTCCGTCTCGCTGCGCAACGACGTCGGTCTGCTCGCGACGGAGCTCGCCTCGAAGATCGTCGGCGAGTCCCTCGCCGACTCGGCGCGCCAGAGCCGCGTCGTCGACCGCTTCCTCGACGAGCTCGAGGCCGCGGGTACCGCGGCGGCGAGCGCGGCGGGCACGGCATCCGAGGAGCGCTGATGCGCGGGACGAGCGGTGACTCCCTGACGCAGGCGCGGGACCGGTTCGAGCCGGTCCTGCGCTCGGCGGGCGAGGGTGCGCTCGCGCTGGGCGAGCAGCTGTTCGCGGTCACGTCGGCGCTCGACGGGTCTGCGCCGCTGCGCCGGTCCCTGTCCGACCCGTCGCGGTCGGGCGAGGACAAGGCGGCGCTGGCCACCGCGGTCCTCGCCTCGGGCTTCGACGGTCGTGTCGTCGACCTGGTGTCCGGGCTCGTGCGGTCCCGTTGGGCCCGTGACGGCGACCTCGCGGACGCGACCGAGCGTCTGGCTCTCGATGCGGTCCTCGCGTCGGCCGAGGCGCGCGGCGCCCTCGAGAAGATCGAGGACGAGCTCTTCCGGACCTCGCGTGCCCTCGTGGGCCACCGTGAGGCCCGTCAGATCCTCTCCGACACCTCGCTGTCCTCCGAGCGCCGCGCCGCCTTCGTGCGCTCGCTGCTCGGCGGCAAGGCCGACCCGGTGACCGAGGTGCTCGCGGTGCACGCCACGAGCGAGCTGCGCGGGCGCCGGTTCGTCGCGACCCTGCTCTGGATGGGTGAGGTCGCGGCCGAACGCCGCCAGCGCCTCGTCGCGTCCGTGGCGTCGGCGACCGTCCTCACGCAGTCACAGCTCGACCGTCTCGGGTCGCTGCTCGAGCGGGCGTACGGGCGCGCCGTGCAGCTCAACGTGACGGTGGACCCCGCCGTGATCGGCGGGCTCCGCGTCCAGGTGGGTGCCGACGTGGTCGACTCCACCGTCCTGTCCCGGCTCGCGGACGCGCGCCGACGACTCGTGAGCTGACGAGCCGACCTTTCCGACCGACGACCGTCCTGCTGGCCACCGGCCGCACAACCGACAAACGTTCGACCGCACCCGAACCACGAGGTGCGGCCACGACAGGAGAAGAGCAATGGCTGAGCTGACGATCCGGCCGGAGGAGATCCGGGCCGCTCTGGACAGCTTCGTGAAGTCCTACGAGCCCGAGGGCGCCGTGTCCGAGGAGGTGGGCCGGGTGACCCTGGCCGCCGACGGCATCGCCCAGGTCGAGGGTCTGCCGGGCGCGATGGCCAACGAGCTGCTGCGCTTCGAGGACGGGACCCTCGGTCTCGCCCTCAACCTCGACGTCCGTCAGATCGGTGTCGTCGTCCTCGGCGAGTTCACCGGCATCGAGGAGGGGCAGGAGGTCCGCCGTACGGGCGAGGTCCTCTCCGTCCCGGTCGGTGACGGGTACCTCGGTCGCGTCGTCGACCCGCTGGGCAACCCGATCGACGGCCTCGGCGAGGTCGCGACGGAGGGCCGCCGTGCCCTCGAGCTCCAGGCGCCCGGCGTCATGGACCGCAAGTCGGTCCACGAGCCGCTGCAGACCGGTCTCAAGGCGATCGACTCGATGATCCCGATCGGCCGTGGTCAGCGCCAGCTGATCATCGGTGACCGCCAGACGGGCAAGACGGCGATCGCGATCGACACGATCATCAACCAGAAGGCGAACTGGGAGTCGGGCGACCCGACCAAGCAGGTCCGCTGCATCTACGTCGCGATCGGCCAGAAGGGCTCGACCATCGCGTCGGTCCGTGGCGCGCTCGAGGACGCGGGAGCGCTCGAGTACACGACGATCGTCGCGGCCCCGGCCTCCGACCCGGCGGGCTTCAAGTACCTCGCCCCCTACACCGGCTCGGCCATCGGCCAGCACTGGATGTACGGCGGCAAGCACGTCCTCATCATCTTCGACGACCTGTCGAAGCAGGCCGAGGCCTACCGTGCTGTGTCGCTGCTGCTGCGCCGCCCGCCGGGCCGCGAGGCGTACCCCGGCGACGTCTTCTACCTGCACTCCCGTCTGCTCGAGCGTTGCGCGAAGCTCTCGGACGAGCTGGGTGCGGGTTCGATGACGGGTCTGCCCGTCATCGAGACGAAGGCGAACGACGTCTCGGCGTACATCCCGACGAACGTCATCTCCATCACGGACGGGCAGATCTTCCTCCAGTCCGACCTGTTCAACGCGGACCAGCGCCCGGCCGTCGACGTCGGCATCTCGGTGTCCCGCGTCGGTGGTGACGCCCAGGTCAAGGCGATGAAGAAGGTGTCCGGCACGCTCAAGCTCGAGCTCGCCCAGTACCGCTCGCTCGAGGCGTTCGCGATGTTCGCCTCCGACCTCGACGCTGCGTCGCGCGGCCAGCTCCGGCGTGGCGCGGTCCTCATGGAGCTGCTCAAGCAGGGCCAGTACTCGCCGTTCCCCGTCGAGGAGCAGGTCGCCTCGATCTGGGCCGGCACCAAGGGCAAGATCGACGACGTCCCGGTCGAGGACGTGCGTCGTTTCGAGTCCGAGATGCTGGACCACCTGCGTCGCAACACGGACGTCTTCTCGACGATCGCCGAGACCGGCAAGCTCGAGGACGAGACCGAGGCGCAGCTCGCGGCCGCGATCGACACCTTCCGGAACGGCTTCCTCAAGGGTGACGGGACGCCGCTCGTCGGCGCCGCCGCCGAGGACGAGGAAGAGACGGAGATCGAGCAGGAGCAGATCGTCCGGCAGAAGAGGGCCTGAGCATGGCCGGATCCCAGCGCGTCTACAAGCAGCGGATCAAGTCGACGCAGTCGCTGAAGAAGATGTTCCGCGCGCAGGAGCTCATCGCTGCGTCGCGCATCGGCAAGGCGCGCGACCGCACCGCGGCGGCGTTGCCGTACGCCCGTGCCATCACGCGGGCCGTGTCCGCGGTCGCGACGCACTCCACGACGCCGCACCCGCTGACGAGCGAGCGCACGGACACCAACCGCGTCGCGGTTCTCGTCGTCGCCTCGGACCGCGGCATGGCCGGCGCCTACTCGGCGTCGATCATCCGCGAGACGGAGCGGCTCGTCGAGCGGCTCGCGGCGGAGGGCAAGGAGGTCGCGCTCTACGGGGCCGGTCGTCGTGCCATCTCCTACTACACGTTCCGCGGGCGCGAGCTCGCCGGCTCGTGGTCGTACGGCTCGGACGCGCCGAACTCGGAGGTCGCGGGGGAGATCGCCGACGCGCTGCTCGGTGCGTTCCTCGCGCCGGTCGACGAGGGCGGCGTGAGCGAGCTGCACATCGTGCACACGCAGTTCGTCAACATGGTCACGCAGCGGCCGCGCGTCGTGCGGATGCTCCCGCTCGAGGTCGTCGAGGGCGTCGCGCCGGCGGGCAAGCACGACGTGCTCCCGCTGTACGACTTCGAGCCCTCCCCGGAGGACGTGCTCGACGAGCTGCTCCCGCGCTACGTGCGCAGCCGGATCTTCAGCTGCCTCCTCGAGGCGGCGGCGTCCGAGCTCGCGGCACGTCAGCGCGCGATGCACACCGCGACCGACAACGCGGAGGACCTCATCCGCAACTACACGCGGCTGGCGAACCAGGCGCGTCAGGCGGACATCACCCAGGAGATCAGCGAGATCGTCTCGGGTGCCGACGCGCTGGCGGCGTCGTGACGAGCCCGCGGGCCGACGTGGCCAGCACCATCACCGACATCCTGACCGAAACCGCCGGGGACCACTCCGGCACTGCGAAGCGAGGCCAGCAATGACCGCCACCACCGTGGAAGCACAGGTCGAGCACTCCAGCGGTCCCGGCGTGGGCCGAGTCGCTCGTGTGATCGGCCCCGTCGTGGACATCGAGTTCCCGGCAGACGCGATCCCCGACATCTACAACGCGCTGACCGTCGACATCGACCTGTCGTCGCAGGGCGAGGGGGAGAAGTCCTTCACGCTCACGCTCGAGGTCGCCCAGCACCTGGGTGACTCGCTCATCCGCGCGATCGCCCTCAAGCCGACCGACGGCCTCGTCCGCGGCGCGCAGGTCACCGACACGGGCGCCCCGATCAGCGTCCCCGTCGGCGACGTGACCAAGGGCAAGGTCTTCAACGTCACGGGCGACGTGCTCAACGCGGCACCCGGCGAGAAGATCGAGATCACCGAGCGCTGGCCGATCCACCGCAAGCCCCCGGCGTTCGACCAGCTCGAGTCGAAGACCACGATGTTCGAGACGGGCATCAAGGTCATCGACCTCCTCACCCCGTACGTGCAGGGTGGGAAGATCGGCCTCTTCGGCGGTGCGGGCGTCGGCAAGACGGTCCTCATCCAGGAGATGATCCAGCGCGTCGCGCAGGACCACGGCGGTGTGTCCGTGTTCGCCGGCGTCGGCGAGCGCACGCGTGAGGGCAACGACCTCATCCACGAGATGGAGGACGCGGGCGTCTTCGACAAGACCGCCCTCGTCTTCGGTCAGATGGACGAGCCGCCGGGCACGCGTCTTCGCGTCGCGCTCTCCGCGCTGACGATGGCGGAGTACTTCCGCGACGTGAAGAAGCAGGACGTGCTCCTGTTCATCGACAACATCTTCCGCTTCACGCAGGCGGGTTCCGAGGTGTCGACGCTGCTCGGCCGCATGCCCTCCGCGGTCGGCTACCAGCCGAACCTCGCGGACGAGATGGGGATGCTCCAGGAGCGCATCACCTCCACGCGCGGTCACTCGATCACGTCGCTGCAGGCGATCTACGTGCCGGCGGACGACTACACCGACCCGGCGCCGGCGACGACGTTCGCGCACCTCGACGCGACGACGGAGCTCTCCCGGGAGATCGCCTCGCGCGGTCTGTACCCCGCGGTGGACCCGCTCGCCTCGACGAGCCGCATCCTCGACCCGCGTTACGTGGGCCAGGAGCACTACGACGTCGCGACGCGCGTCAAGTCGATCCTGCAGCGCAACAAGGAGCTCCAGGACATCATCGCGATCCTCGGTGTGGACGAGCTCTCGGAGGAGGACAAGACGGTCGTCGCGCGTGCGCGCCGCATCCAGCAGTTCCTCTCCCAGAACACCTACATGGCCGAGAAGTTCACCAGCGTGGTGGGTTCGACCGTGCCGCTGACCGAGACCATCGAGGCGTTCAAGAAGATCGCGGACGGCGAGTTCGACCACATCGCCGAGCAGGCCTTCTACAACATCGGTGGCCTCGAGGACCTCGAGCGCAACTGGGCCCGTATCCAGAAGGAGTACGGCGCCTGATCCGACGCGAACGCGGGGCCGGGCCGCCCGGTCCGGCCCCGCGGGCGTCGCACCCGGACCCGGTCGCCGCACGCGGCCGGGCGTCGTCCCGGAACCACACCGGGCATGAACCGCGCATGAAGGAGTTCCAGTGGCACAGCTGAACGTCGACCTCGTGGCGGCGGACCGCAAGATCTGGTCGGGCCGCGCTCAGCGGGTCACGGCACCCGCGGCGGACGGCGAGATCGGCATCCTCGCGGACCACTCGCCCCTGCTCTCGGTGCTGCGCGAGGGCTCGGTGCGGATCGTGGGCGAGGGCGAGACCCTCGAGGTGCGCGTGTCCGGCGGTTTCCTGTCCGTCGACTCGAACCAGGTCACGATCGTCGCGGACTCGGTCGAGCCCGTACCGGGCCGCTGACCACGGCGACGGCACGACCATGACGCCCCCCGCCTGGATCGCGATCGGACTTCTCGTCCTGCTCCTCGTCGCGACCGGGCTGGGGGCGTTGCGTCTGCGCGCGCTCTCGCGCCGCGTCGGCTCGTTCGAGTGCGGTGTGCGCCGGGCCGGGGCCCCCGGGTCCCCGTGGGTCGCGGGCATCGCCCACTACGGCGTCGGCCGCATCGACTGGTGGCGGCTGTGGTCGGTCTCGCTCCGTCCCGCCCGCACCTGGTCGCGCTACGACCTCGCCATCGAGGGCCGCGAACCCCTCGCGGGCGACGGCCCCGAGACGTACCTGGTGCGCTGCACCTACCGAGGCCAGGACCTCGAGCTGACCATGTCCAAGGGCGCCTACGAGGGCCTCGCCTCCTGGCTGGAGGCCGCGCCGCCGGGGCGGCGCAACATCGTCGTCTGACGCGCGTCCCCCGGCCTGGCGCCGTGGCCCCGCGCCGCCCACCACCGACCACGGAGGACCTCGCCGCATGCGTCTCGTCGTCGCCCGCTGCTCCGCCCGCTACACCGGCCGGCTCTCGGCCCACCTGCCCCTCGCGACGCGCGTGCTCATCGTCAAGGCCGACGGGAGCGTGCTGCTGCACTCGGACGGCGGTTCCTACAAGCCCTTGAACTGGATGAGCCCGCCGTGCTCGCTCGCGGTCCGCGCGCCGTCCGACGAGGCGCGCGAGCGCGGCGTGACGGAGGTGTGGGCCGTGCAGCACGCCAAGAGCGACGACCGGCTCGAGATCGAGCTGCACGAGGTCCAGCACGACAGCTCGCACGAGCTCGGCGTCGACCCGGGGCTCGTCAAGGACGGCGTGGAGGCCCACCTGCAGGAGATGCTGGCCGCGCAGATCGAGCTCCTCGGGGCGGGCTACACGCTGGTGCGCCGCGAGTACCCGACGGCGATCGGCCCGGTCGACATCCTCGCGAAGGGCGCCGACGGCGCGACCGTCGCGGTCGAGATCAAGCGCCGGGGGGACATCGACGGCGTCGAGCAGCTCACGCGCTACCTCGATCTGCTCAACCGCGACCCGCTCCTGGCCCCCGTGCGCGGCGTGTTCGCCGCGCAGGAGATCAAGCCGCAGGCGCGCGTGCTCGCGACCGACCGCGGCATCGGCTGCCTCGTGCTCGACTACGACGCGATGCGCGGCGTCGACGACGTGGACTCGCGGCTCTTCTGACCGTCGCCGTCCTCGGCCCACCTCTGCTCAGCAGATGATCGCCGGGTAGGGCGCGGTGTGCTCCGTGACCTGCCCCGCGGCGTCGGTCACGCGTGCTGTCGCCTGCCCGGCTCCGGCTGACGCGGCGCGGGTCGAGAACGACTGGTAGGCGTTCGCGCCCGGGGCGACGTCCGTGACGGTGCGGGTCCCGAACGGCGTGACGAGCTCGATGTCGACGGGCTCGCCCAGGCCGGCCCCACCCGTCCCGACGTAAGCCGCGCGGACCGCGACGTAGGCCGTCCCGGCGAGGCAGCGCGGCGAGGCGGTGACGTCGACCTGCGGCGCCGGGGCTGCGGACCGGGCGCGCACCTCGAAGGACGCGATGCTCACCGTGCCCCGGTCGGCGCGGAAGCCGACCGTCGGGAGGAGCCCGGCGAGCACGTCGGGGTCGGACG